>SAMEA104315421__coassemble_468_pt1 | contig 124116 bp, 108 predicted proteins | sample SAMEA104315421__metabat2_high_PE_028 | metagenome-assembled genome bin SAMEA104315421 (sample SAMEA104315421) | gut metagenome | biome: Monkey gut; feature: monkey-associated habitat; material: faeces | place: China | collected 2013
AATGGAGCGGGACAGCGGTGACGAAAGACACTGCGTTATCAATTCCGTCTTTTTTCGAGCCTCGTCGAGTTGGGAATGTTTAAAAACGCAAAAAAAGAACCTTAGTCAGTTCTTTTAAAAATGGAGTGGGACAGCGGTGACGAAAGACACTGCGTTATCAATTCCGTCTTTTTTTCGAGCCTCGTCGAGTTGGGAATGTTTAAAAACGCAAAAAAAAAAGAACCTCAAACGGTTCTTTTTTAATGGAGCGGGAGACGAGGCTCGAACTCGCGACATCCTCCTTGGCAAGGAGGCATTCTACCACTGAATTACCCCCGCAAATCTTGCTTTGTGTTTTTATTATACATGGGCAAAAAAAAATTACAAGCGGATAATCGAAAAATTTTTAAGATATGTTATAATTAATTTAAGTTTTTATCAGAAAAATTGGTTCAAAAATGGCTCAAGACTCAACAAATTCAATATTTTCCGAACTAAAAAAAGTTGATGAAAAAATTCGTAATATTTTATTTGAAAACAATAATTTTTTAACTAAAAATTTTATTGATTTTATTTTGAATGGTTCAAAAAAAATTCGTTCGGCTGTTGCAATTTTATCTGTAAAGTCTTTTGGTTACGACGTTTCAGACAAACAAACCACGATTTGTGCACTTGGTGAAATTATTCATAATGCCTCGTTAATTCATGATGATATTGTTGATAAATCTGATGTAAGACGTGGAAAACCAACTCTCAACAGCACTTTGGGTAATTCTGTTGCGGTGCTTGGCGGGGATTTTTTGATTTCGGTCGTTTTGAAGGAACTTTTGAAATTTAATAATGACAATGTTTTGAGGCGTTTTTCGAATATGTTTTTGACTCTTTGTGATGGAGAAATTAACCAACTTGGCGAAAAAAATCAGTTGGTGTCGATTGAAAAATACCTTGAAAAATCTGAGAAAAAGACGGCTGAATTGTTCAAAACGATTTTGTTTTCGGTGTTTGCGGTTGATGATTTGCAAAAACATTTTGATTTTGCAGAAAAATTTGGAAAAAACTTTGGGCTTGCATTCCAAATTCGAGATGACGTTTTGAATTATTGTTCAAAATCAACTGACAAGCCAGTTTTGTCAGATTATGAAAACGGAATATGCACATTACCGATAATTTTTTATGCGGAAGAAAAAAATATTGAAGATTTTTGTAAAATAAAAATTTCAGAAGTGCAAAACTCTTCTGCTGTGGGCAAATCGATTGAAGTTTGCGAAAAATTTGTGAATATTGCTCTTGATTTAACGGCAGATTTTTCTGATAATCAATATGCAGACGCACTGAAAAATTTGTGCCAAGACTTAAAAAGGATTTAGAATGAATATTGATAAAAAACAGGTAATCGCTTTTCTGAAAGAGACTGTCGACACGGTCGTTTTCGTCATTGTGGCGGTTATGGTTATAAGATTCTTTCTCGGCGAAATTCGCTGGATTCCGTCACTTTCGATGTATCCGACTTTGGATATTAAGGACAGAATTTTTGTCGAAAGAGTGTCAAGATTTTATCAAACCCCAAATCGTGGCGATATCATGATTTTTTATCCTCCGTCAACAGAACTTAAATATGACGCTTGGACAATGTTTAAAAGGCTTACAGGCTTTTTCTGCGAAGATGTTGCGTTCATCAAACGTGTAATCGGCCTCCCCGGTGACAAATTCGAAATTAAACCCAACAAAGACGGAATTTATCACGTTTACATCAACGATAAAATCCTTGAAGAACCTTATGTCAAGAGCGATTACTCCGAATGCGAAGCAGGTATGAATTGCGGCCCTGCAATTATTCCTGACGGTCAATATCTTATGCTCGGTGACAATCGTGGTAACTCCGAAGACGGTCGCTATTGGGGCTTTTTGCCGCAAGATAGATTTATCGGTCGTGCAAAATTCCGCTTTTGGCCTTTGAAAAGAATAAAATATTTCGAACACCAAACTTACGAAGGAATTGACGACTCCACAAAAAACTGAAAAATAATTATTTTTTAGGGTAAAAAGTCACTAATTACCGCAAAAATAGTGAAAATATTAAAAAATGTTAAATTAAAATACTCAACAAATTCGTTAATATAATTGAATGTTGAGTATTTTTTAAAAAACAAACGAAAAAAATATCCGATAGACTGTTCACAAACGGTGTCGCTTTTGGTTTAATTAAATAGACTTAATAATCTGTCGGGCAAAAGCCCGAAGGAGAATTGGGAACTCCTAAATAGACCGCTATGGCGGTCATTTTTTTTTGCAAATTTTTTCTGACGTAAAAATCTAAAAAGCCTTGATTCATCATGGTTTTCAACTTGTTTGTCAATGTTGCAAAATGTTAAGAATTGTTAATTTGGGTTTTTGATTACCCAAAAAATCGAAGGTGAAAATCGGCTCGGACGAGGTGTTTAGAAATGGTATTTTTTACACCTAATATTTTTTGTATTCCAATGATAATGCACACTTGAAGCACATTCGAAATTATGTTACAATTGTAGTAGAGGGACAAATCCTCGAAACAAAAACGGACGAGTTCCTCTAAAGGAATATTATGAACGTGCTGTTGTCCGAACGACCCATAGGATTTCAAAAAATAGCCGTCCAGTTATTAATCGCAATTTTTGTCACGGTTATTTTTTTAGGGGAAGGTTTATGCTTTTGGGGGAAAACGGAGTCGGCAGTAGTGACGGCACCGATTTACGGAACAGATTTGCAAATTCAAAATGAAAACAGTTACAAATCTTCCGTGAAGGAAGTTCGAATGAAGTTGTGGCAAATTTCTTTGGCGAGAAGGTATGGCAATGTTTACAAGCGTTTTGTCAAAGAGGGTGTTGTCCACATGAAAATGACAAAATATTTGGGCGGAAACCCAATCAGATTGAACATTATCGAGATTAACCCATCTATCAATCATGATGTAAAAATCACACCGCTTATGGCGGGTGATAAACTTGCAAGAAAGTCGACAGTTGTTTCTATGTCTCGCAGAAACAGTGCATTTGCGGCGATTAACGGTTCGTATTTTAAACCTCAAACTGGTGTTCCTCTTGGAATTTTGATGATTAATAAAAAAATTTTGACAGGCCCGATTTATGACCGTGTTGCTCTCGGAATCACTGATAACGGCTTTAAAATGGCACGAGTTTCTCTCAATGCAAAATTGAATTATCTCGGCAGAGAGTTGAAAGTCAATAATATCAACCAACCGAGAACGCTTTGCACGGACGTTTTGATTTATACATCTGAATGGGGCAATGTTTCGCCAGCAACCCCGAAATATGGCGTTCAGATTGCGGTTGAAAACGGTAAGGTAATCGCCAAATCGACTTCACCGCTTGCCATTCCGCAAAATGGATTTGTAATTTCCTCTCCACAAAGCAAAGTTGGCGAATTTCTTGCGGAAGAAAAAACAAAAACAAAAATTTTGAATAAAATTTCATCACCCCAAATTACGCTTGATGTCAAGACAAATCCTGATTGGGACGATGTAAATCACATAATCGGCGGCGGTCCGTTCCTTGTCAAGGACGGCAACGTTTACGTCGATTATATTGAAGAAAAATTTAAACCCATTGCAGGCAGAAACCCAAGAACGGCAATTGGTTTCACCAAAGAAGGTAACTTCATAATGGTCACTATTGACGGTCGTGAACAAAAATCTGTCGGTGCAGGACTTTTCGAACTTGCGAAAGTTATGAAAAGTTTCGAATGCCAATATGCAATGAACCTCGACGGCGGCGGCTCAAGCACAATGCAAGTTAACGGACAAATCGTCAACGCTCCGTCTGTGAAAGGCGGAATTGCAGTAAGCAACTCGCTTGCACTTGTCGAGGTTCGGTCGGAGGCAGACAACGTCATCGCCTCGGTTGAAAAATAATTATTTTGACCAGCAAGGATAGCAATCACATTTTTGCTTGTTATCATTGTCATACAGAGACTTTAGTCCGCCACGCATAATTCTTGTTTTGGGGAGATTGTTTTTTTATTATTGTTGAAATACCGGATTGCTTCGTCGTTTCACTCCTCGCAATGACAGTGTCCCCTCTTTGTCCTACAAAGCCACTGAGAAAATACCGTCATTCTGAGTGATTTATCCCGAAAAATCTTAAAAACTAAAAAACAATCTACTGCTCAAATATCAAAAATCAAACAAAAACGAGGTTTGAGCCTCGTTTTGTTGTAAGTGTGGTTAATGATACTTTGATTAAATTTCGTCCTCAAACCCTGGTGAACGTACGGGAAGAGTGGAGTAACTCGGGTTAGAAAATACTGATTTTTTAATGTATTTATTTGTGTATTCGCCTTTTTCGAGTAATTTTTTGAGGATATTTTCACGGGTAACAAGCGGGTGGGTGATTTCCTCTAATTGCGGTTGTTTGTCGCAAATTTGTGTCCAAACGAACGCCTCCATTGTCCAAGCGTAAGTTTCCTCGTTGAGTGAATCGAATTCGTCTTGGTGAAGTGCTTCGTGGGCAAGCAGAGCAGCAATAGCACCCGCTGGAGCGTCGAAATGTTTTTGATTGATATAAATGGTCAACTTGTCGCTTCGTTTGCCTTTAACGCCCTTACGCCAGCCAAGAGCATCGAAAGATGCGTATTTCGGATTTAATTCTGAAAGATCTTTGAATTGAACTTCAATCGGTTTGTGAGTTGGATTGTTGCCCAAAATTGCATTGTGGGAGAAAACTCCGCCACGAGTGTCTTTCAGAAGTTCGAGTGCTTCCATAATTCTCGTTTCTGAGGTAACTTTTTTGTATCTTTCTCGAAGTTCGTCCTCGTTAAAAGAGAGAATTTCGCTTTGAACTTTTTGACTTTGAGCCTTATCATTTTCGTCAAAATCTATTTGTGTCGGTGCTCCTTTAGGTGCTTTGCCAAAAGCACGAGTTGGTTTCGCTGGAGGTTCGGATTTTGTTTTTGTTTTTTGTTTTTGAACTGTCTTTTGTTGACTTTTGGGTGCTTGAGCAGTTTCTAAAAAAGCACTGTAATCGCTTACGTCCGTGCTGTCGAGCAAGGAATTTTGCATTTTTACAAGGACGTTTTGGCTACTTTTAAGGTATGGATTTTTTTTCAAAATTTGAGACCAAATTGCGACTTGAAGTTGTTCTGCTTCGATTAAATCGTCCTCTGTTTTGTTTTTGTTCACGAGGGCTTCTCTTGCAATAATTGGTGCGATTGCGGCAGCAGGAGCAGAGATGAATTTGTCGTTAATTCTGATTTTGTATTTGTTTCCGACAAAAGAACTTAGTGCATCTTTGTTGCTGATTGATTTGTCTTTTGAAAAATTCGAAAACACAATCGTAATCGGGTGAGAGGTCTTGTTTTGACCAAAAATTGAACGATAAGAAAAATCGCCAGCAGTGCCTTTTAAAAATTCGCAAGCCTCAATCAATTTGTCACTTTTGGTGATTTTTGAGTATTTTGCTCTTAATTCCTTCGAAATGTTCATCGTCGGAATGACGGTTTTGTCGGCGGTTGTTGTGCCTGTGTTATTTTTAACCTCTGGAACATGGGGCATGTAAGGTTCGTATTGGGGAATGAATTGTGGTTTTGTAAAAATTGTATCCCCGTCCTCATCAGCATTTACGGCTGTTCTTTGGGTTACAGAAGTCTGTTCTTTGGTAAGTTGGTATTTGTTCGTGCCAAAGTCCGAAGCGGTTGCAAATGTACTTGAAAAGGCAATAACGATTGCCGAAATTAATATTTTTTTCACTTTATTCTCCATAACAAACATTATTACCTATTTTTTTTATAAGGACAAATTGTGAAAAAACAAACCGAAAAAACTTTACAAAAATACAACTCGAGAAAAGTATGTTATAATTTTAAGGTGAATTTTATAAAGTGAAAAATTATGGCACAAGGTTTTAATGATAATTTATATTTAATCGATTTAAGTTACTTGAATACGCCTTCTGAGGTGGTTTATGACTTGAGTTCGATTCTTGAGGCAGAGCCTGCAAGAAACCAAAGAATTAAATTGAAATTGGGCAAAGTTGATTTTAACAAATCTCAATTATTAAGCATAAAATCGCTTATCGAAAGTATCAATTCGACAGTGGCGATTGTAGAGGGAAAATCTGATATTACAAGAAATGCGGCAATCTCGGCTGGTTTGGTTTACCAAAATTCTAACGATATGGTTCCGGATATTGCATTTACTTCAAGCGACGTAAAGTTAGAAGATACAACGGTTTACACCGAAGTTAAGCCCGAATTGTTCCCCGATGTTTCTCCTGTTAAAGAAGAAGTTGAACAACAAAATGAAACCGAAAATACGGAAGAATATCAACAAAATCAAGATGTTCAGCCGCAAGTGACATATCAGCCAGAAGGAGAATCTGTCGAACTTCAAACCCAAAAATTCGAAACTACGGAAGAAAATTTGAAGTTTGAAGATAACAATCAAAATTGGGTTGAGGAACAATCACAAGTTCAAAGTTTTGAGGAAGGCTTTTCGAATAATAATTGGGCAAAACCGCAAAGCGACGATAATTCCGACGAAAATAACGGCAATGAAAAAGTTGATATGTTGTTTGGCGAAGATGAACCTCAAAATCAACAGAATCAAAACAATCAGGACAATCAAGATAATCAAGATAATCAAGGCGAAGTTCAAAATAATGACGAGCAACCTCAAGAACAGCCGCAAGAGCCTGAAAATAAAGAGATGCCGCCAGTTCCGTTTGCGGAACATTTTGAAGCAAAGAATGACAATTCCGACTTGATGGTCAAAGATGAAGAAACGACGGGCATTAAGAAACTTGAGGATATTCCTTTGGATATTCCGAAACCCGAAGAAATTCAGGAAGAACTTGACGTTATTTACAGTGCTGAACGTAAGTTGGAAGATGTTTTTGCGACGACGGGCTTGAAGGAAGAAAAATTCCAATCGCTCAAGGAAACGCCAGTTGCCGAAGAAAAGGAATACACGCAGTATGACTTTGAATTAGAGGCATTTCCGACGAAATATTTAAAACAAACGATTTGTGCTGGTCAGTTCATTTCGTTTGAGGGAAATTTGGTTATCATTGGTGATTGCCATGAAGGGGCTGAAATTTCGGCGTCAGGTGACATCACCGTTTGGGGAACGCTTTCAGGGTCTGCTCATGCGGGCAAAAATGGCAATGAAAAATGCAAAATTAGAGCGTTAAAAATGAATGCAAGTCAACTTCGGATTGCAAATTGTTATGTTAAACGTCCTGCTGCACTTGAAGAGGGTAATGTCAGCACAGTGCCTGAAGAAGCGATGATTTGCAAGGGCGAAATCGTAGTTTATAAAATATATAAATAAGGAAATTCAGATGTACGGAATAATATTGGCAGGCGGTTCGGGCAGTAGATTATGGCCTTTAAGTAGAGAATTGTGTCCGAAACAACTTTTAAAACTTGATGGCGAAAACAGCCTGTTGCAAAGCACTTTCAAACGTTTGTGCCGTTTTATTGACCCTGAAAATATTATTTCTATTACGAACATAAAACACGCAAATGACGTCAAATTTCAACTTTCAAAAGTTTGTGGCGACTCGGTCGTTTTGTCAGAGCCGATTGCGAAAAACACAGCACCTGCAATTGCAGCAAGCATCGAGTATTTCAAGCAAATGAAAGACGAAAACGAAGTCGTTATTATTGTGCCTTCTGACCATTTGATTAAAGATTTGGAAAAGTTTGAAAATACAGTCAAAACCGGCTTGAAGGCTGCTGAAGAAGGCAAAATCGTAACGTTCGGTATTCAGCCGACATATCCTGAAACAGGTTATGGCTACATAAAGACAAAATCTGAGAATGACGGGATTTTTGACGTTGATTGTTTCGTTGAAAAACCTGATTTGAAAACAGCACAAAAATACCTGCTCGAGGGTAATTATTTCTGGAATAGCGGCATTTTTATGGCAAAAGTTTCAACTTTGCTCAAGGAATTTGCACATTACCAAAAAGAAATTTTTGAAAATCTTTCAAAATTAAATTACAAAGAATCTATAACTATCAAATATGGTGTGTTTGAGGATATGCCATCGATTTCGTTTGATTATGCAATTATGGAAAAATCGAACAAAATCGTACTTTGCAAATTGCAATCCGACTGGAGCGATTTGGGTTCGTGGCAATCTTTGTATGATGTTACCGAAAAAGACAGTAACGGTAACGTTTTAGAAGGTAATGCGATTGTTGAGGACGTTAAAAATTCGTTCATTTATACGGATAAAAAAATTGTTGCGGCAATCGGACTTGAGAATGTTATTTTGGTAAACACCGAAGATGCCGTCCTTGCTTGCAAAGCGGACTATTCGCAACAGGTAAAAAATGTTTTTGAAAAACTAAAAAAAGATGACGATAAGGCACATTTGATTCACAAAACTGTGTTCAGACCTTGGGGCTGGTACACTTGTCTTGCAGACGGAGAGGGCTATTTGACGAAAGTCATTTGCGTTTCTCCGAAACAAAAACTCTCAATCCAATCTCACAATCATCGTTCGGAACACTGGGTTGTCCTCGAAGGGCATGCCAAGGTCGTTTTGAACGATAAGGACTATTTACTTGAGGCTGGTCAAAGTATCGATATCCCTGTTCAGGCGAAACATTCGCTGCAAAATCCTTACGAAGAGGAATTGAAAATCATCGAAGTCCAAAAGGGCGATTACATTTCAGAGGACGATATTATCCGCTACGAGGACATTTACGGTAGAGTTTAATATTAAAAAATTAAAAAAGACGGACTTTCAAATCCGTCTTTTTTGTTTATAAGTTTTCGATAATCCTTGCTATGCAAGCATCTTGGCTTCTTACCCAATCTCGGTACGAAATTCTCATAACCTTCATTCCAGAGCGTTCCAAAATTAGTTGTTTTTTGATGGGTGAAATATTCGTTTTGACTTCGTCTTTCATACCGTCACATTCGACGACGATTGATTTTCCGTCGGAGTTGGTGACGAGAAGGTCGCACTTAAATCCAGCAGAGACGTAGCCGCCTTTGACGTCGAGACCTTTTGCTTCCAACGCTGTTGCGACATCTTTTTCGAAATCGTTATTGAAAGAGTTTATGTAGCCTTCTGTTTCGACCAAATGGCGTTGTGCCTCGTACGTTCTGATGTGTTCGATGTAATCTCTCATCAAACCTGCTGAAAAACTGTCAGGGTCTTTTGAGAGGAACGAAATGCACTGTTTTCTTGCACGAGTAACGGCAACATTGAACAAATTCGGCTTTTGTAAGAATGCCAAACTTTGGGTAAAACTATTGTCTGCAATCGCCCAAGACATAATGATAATGTCACGTTCGTCCCCTTGAAAAGTGTGTGCTGTGCCGACATCAACGAGGTGACGTTGCAGCGTTGCGTCTGAAAATGCCTTCATTAGTGACTTTTTGATTGCCTCAACTTGACTTCTGAACGGCGAAATTATGCCGATAGAAACAGGTTTGTAATTTTTATCGTTCTTTTTGGCTTCGTCTCGAATGATAATTTCGTGCAATTTTTCAACAATAGCCTCGATTTCGGGGATATTTCTCGTTGCATCGCCGTCAACTTTTCCGTTTTCGACTCTGCAAAGTTCCAAAACCTTTATGCTGTCGTCGTTTTTGGTCATAATTCTGAGACCACCGCCGTAAAATTCTTTGTTGCTAAAATCGATAATCGGAGGCAAACTTCTGAAATGTTCATCGAGCAAAACAGGCGTCATACAATAATATCCTGCCAAATCGAACATCGAATTTGTTCTGAATCTCCACATTAATCGGTATTTGTCAGGGATATCGTATTGGCTCAAGAATGATTGTTCTTTTGCGTTTTCAAGGAATGATAAGTGTGGTAATTGCTTGTCATCACCGACGATTACGGCTTTTTTTGCTCGGAATAAAATCGGGATACAACTTGCGATATCGCACTGACTTGCCTCATCGATGATTGCCACGTCAAAAAGTCCCGGCTTCATTGGCAAAGAGCCTGAAACGGCGTAGGTTGTGACACATTGGCACGGAAAGGCTTCCAATAACGGCTTGAAATCTTCGTCTTCAAGCAATCTGTTTTGGAGGTTTTTCTTTCTTTCAACGAGTGCTTTTGTGTGGACGTAAAGTCTTTGACGTTTTACTCTGTCACGCAAAAGTCCCTTGAGTGCTTCACGACGGACGTTTTTGAGAATGTTTACCGCAAGCGATTTCCTCTTTCCTTGCAAATTGTGGATTTCGTCCGTAAGTTCAGTGATATTGCCCAATTTGTAGATGTCTGCTTCGATTTTTGCGGCTTTTGCACTCAATTCGCAGCCGACAAGTTCTTTTCTTATTTGAGTAAGATTTTCCCAATCAGGCTCAAAGTCAACCAACTTGAGCAGTTTGCGTAATTTGAAACTGTTTGTTTTTAACGAAATATTGTTGAAGAAATTTGGTTTTTCGAGGGATTTTTCAATTTCGTCAACCAATTTCTTAACCTCTTCGACTTGAACGACATTGAGTTTTTTCGTGATAAACACTGGTTTTTCGTGAAGTTTTTTGTTCTTTTCTGCCGTAACTTCTTGCCATTGTTCTTCGAGAGAAATTATTTTGTCGATTTTATTTTTGCGGTCGTTGATTTTTGAGAGCAAATTTCTCATATCGTCAACGTCAACAAGCATAGCATCTTCGAACCCTGTGTCGAGGTCGATTTTGTTCGAAATCAAATTTTGAAGTTTTGCTGAAAGTTCACGTTGGTAGTTCATTCTTCCTGCTCGAATTGCCAAATACGGTGCACCTAAAGCGTTTAAACGTTCTGCAACAACATCAGTCGCCTTGTCCATTCTTGATGCAACGAGTACGGTTTTTCCGTTTGCAACAAGGTGAGAGACAAGATTGACAATGGTTTGTGACTTACCAGTTCCAGGAGGGCCGGAAACTGCAATGAGCGAATTTGTTTCAAGGTTTCTCAAAACATCTTCCTGTGAATCGCTCAAAGACAGCGGAGTTACAGGGCAAAACGCCGATTCGATATTTGAGTCGGGAAGTTTTATTTCCGCTTTTCCCTTTCCTGCCGTAAACTCTTCGTTTATGACGTTCAAGACGGTTTCTCTGAACATACCGCTTGGCATTTCGGAAATTTTTGTGAGTTCGTGAAGCACGCCAGCCGTGACGTCAGGACGTTTTGTCAAAATCAAGGCACTCTGATTTGTGATTGCAACTTTTTCAAGTTTTGCACGCTTCGGTTTGTCCGTGCCTTCGTCCTCAGTGTCGTCGTCGCTATTGCCCGAACCGGACGAAATTCCGGTCGAATCGTCGTAAACATCGTCCTCGTGGTCAAGTTTTATGTCCAAATCGGGGATTAACGATTTCAAAGTTGTTATGAAAATCTGCAAACCATCGTCAGTCAAGGGCAAAGGCGGTACAACATCAAGAATACCTTCGAGCATTTGTTCGGTTTCTTCTTCGTCATCACTTTTTGCCATAAGAGCCGTCAATGCACCCGTATTGACCGAAAGTACTTCGTCTTGAAGAATACATTTTATATTAACTCCGTCACGTTCGAGCCTGCAAGGCATATAGAGCAACGGGGTCAAAAACTCGTTGTAGCGGCGGCTTTTGCTATTTTTACCTGCCAAAAATAAATACCCGTAAATCAAATATTTATCTTTTTGACCATTTTCAGACTGAATCATCATTTCCGTGATGTTGCTGCTTGAGCCGTCAAGCAGTAGCGGTTCGCCGAAATTTGAGAACAAAGTTTCTTTTAAAGGTGCGGTAGATTTTTTCTTTTGCAATCTTGCATCGGAAAGATGTTCTTCTCTGAGAAAAATCCACTTGTTATCCTTGTCCTGCTTGAGGTTTCGGAAGGTCGAACTTTTGACTTCTTCTCTCACGCAATCGTGAAGATAAAGGCTCAACCGTCTTATAAAACTGTTATGAAACGCTGAATTTAATATTTTTGTTGCTTCTTGAAGCATATTGTCCCCAATCTGTGTTTTTTGGGCATTTATACCCACAATGATTTTAAAACACTTTTGATTGTAGATAAATCAAACGAAAAAATGATTTTATTTAAAATTTTAATGTATCCGCCGTGGTTGAATTGTTCGGCAAAAAGTGCCTTGTTCTCAGTGACAAAGTGCCAAACTACGGTTCTTATGAGAAGATTGTTTCTTATGTAATTTTTTTGGGTCGATTTTTTGTGATATTTTTCACTTCCAGTCATAGGAATTGCTTTTGAGTAATTTTCTCCGTGTCTGCGATAAGCATACAAAGGTGCGTCAATGATTGCACTTGAGCCGATTAGGTGGGCAAATGAAAAAATGAATTTATCCGCAGTAATTTTGATTTTTTCGGGGTTTTTTAGGTGCAAAAGGTAGTCGCAAACGGATTTTCTAATTACGGCTGAACTTGACGGTGACCAGTGCCAAGTTGCAAACGAATATTTTTTGCTATCTAAAACTTTTACCTCAAAATCTTTCGTTTCAAAATCGGTTGAAAACATATCAGGAGTGAATTTTACGTTTTCTGAAAAATTTTCCAAAGACAAAAACGGACAATCAGACGATTTCATCGAATGGACAGTTCCGTCCTCGTCAATCTCGATTTGCCTTGCACTCGTAAGTGCAACAGTCGTATTCAAGTGAGTTTTGATATGTGCTGCGGCAAATTCTGAGAACAAAACATCGTCACCGTCAGTAAGCGTCACAAACTCTCCGTCAGCGACTTTTACCCCGTTCAAAAACGAGGTGAGTTGACCGACATTTTGTTTGTTTCGGACAATTTTTACGTCAATGTCGGGGTTTTCAGCCTTAAAATTTTCAATGACAGAAACGCTTTCGTCAGAGGAGCAATCGTCAACGACGACGATTTCCTTATTGACGTAAGATTGTTCTTTGATGCTCAAAAGGCACTCTTTGAGATAGAGTGCCTTATTGTAACAAGTTACGATAAATGAAATTTTCGGGGTAGAAAATTTTATTGTCAAAAATCTGCTCCGATTATTTTACGACCTTTTGGATTCTTGCTTTGACTTTGTCTTTGCCAAGAATTTCAAGGATACCGCACATATCAGCACCACGAGTTCTGCCCGTAACTGCTGCTCTGATTGCCCACATAGTGAGTTTCGGTTTGATACCTTGTTCTTTGAAGTATCCTCTGAATTCTTCCAAAATTTCATGAAGATTGTTGAAATCCCAACCGTCAATTCTGTTCAAAACTTCCTTGAGAACGGTTTGTGAAGTTTCTGTGTCCAAAACTGTTTCTTGAACTTCCTTGTCGATAGTCGGATATTCACCGAAGAAGTATTCAACTGCATCAGTGATATCAGAGAGCAATGTCAACGGTTCTCTTGTGATTTCAACCATGTGGAGATATTGTTCTTCTGAAAGTTCGTTCAAATCGTACTTTGTAAGGTACGGTTTCAATCTTTCTGCAAGGTCTTTGAGTTCAAGTTTTTTGATGTATTGACCGTTCATCCAGTTCAATTTGTCGTATTCGAAAATTGAGTTTGATGAAGAAACTTCGTGAATTCTAAAATCTTTTGCAATTTCATCAACAGTCTTGATTTCTTCGCCATCTGACGGTGACCAGCCCAAAAGTGCTACGAAGTTGATAAGAGCGTCTGTTAAGTAACCTCTTTCAACGAATTCGCTGACTGCTGTTGCACCGTGACGTTTTGAAAGTTTGCTTCTGTCAGGTGCTAAAATCATTCCGAGGTGTCCGAACTTCGGAACTTCTGCTCCCAATGCTTCGTAAATCAAAATTTGTTTGAAAGTATTTGAAATATGGTCTTCCCCTCTTATTACGGTGTTGATTTTCATTAACATATCATCAATTACAACCGCAAAGTTGTAAGTCGGTGAACCGTTCGATTTCATAATTACGAAGTCGCCGATAAGGCTTGTATCTTGATGCAAATCACCTTTTACCAAATCTTCAAAGTGAACAATCGGTGTGTCATGGAAGGCTTTTTGTGCTTTTTCAACAGAAAAACGAATTGCGGGTTTTCTGCCTTCTGCTCTCAATTTCGCTTTTTCTTCTTCTGTCAAATTTTCACATTTTTTAGAATAAACATAGGCCTTTTTATTTTTAGTTGCTTCTTCTTTTTCTGCCTCAAGTTCTTCAGGAGTACAGAAACATTCGTAAGCAAACCCTTTGTCCAAAAGTTCTTGAACATATTTCGGGTAAATATCAAATCTTTCTGATTGTGTATAAGGACCGTAAGGACCGCCAACATCAGGGCCTTCGTCCCAGTTCAAGCCTAATGCCTTCAAACTGTCGAAAATGTTATCGATGTATGCTTGACTTGTTCTTTCGGCATCTGTATCTTCAATTCTTAAAATAAATTTGCCGCCTGTTTTTTTAGCGTACAAATAGTTAAAAAGTGCTGTTCTTGCCGTACCGATGTGCAAGTTTCCGCTCGGTGACGGTGCTATTCTTACTCTTATTTCTTCCATTTTTATTTCTCCGTTCAATAACTTTATTTTACAACGTAAAAATATCTGTTCAACGTCATGTTTAAAATTTTATCGTAAGTCTTTTTGAGCATGCTTGTTTTTTTATTTTTTAATTAAACTTTACTTTCTGAAAAATGCCGTTATGGCTGAATTTTGGAACTGTTTTAAATTTGTGTCGAATAAAGTGCTTGAAAAGAAATTTTCAGTAAGTATGATATGACTACAACGGAAGACGACTATTAACAAAGGAAAAAATAATGTCGATTAATTTGAAAAACAAAAAAGATATCGTTAAAAAGTATGGCAAAAACGAACAAGACACTGGTTCAACAGAAGTTCAAATTGCTCTTTTGACAGAAAAAATTAACGAACTTACAGAACACTTGAAGGCTAACAAAAAAGACTTCGGCGGCAAACGTGGTTTGCTTATGATGGTTGGTCACAGAAAAAGCCTTCTTTCATACCTTAAAGATAAAAATCTTCAAGGCTACAGAGATCTTGTTAAAAAACTCAATTTAAGAGGTTAATAACAGATTAAGAAAATTCAATAATCAAAGCAATCTCGACGGCTTAATTCTTTTTTTGAGGGGGTTAGTGCTGACGGGTTTGTTTTGGTGAAAACAAAAGGAAAAGAAAATGAGTTCTAAAAAATATTTATTTACTTCTGAATCAGTAACAGAAGGACACCCCGACAAGGTATGTGACCAAATTTCTGATGCGATTTTGGATAATTTTTTATGCAAATATCCTCAAGCAAGAGTTGCAGCAGAAACGTCGGTTACGACTGGTATGGTTTTGGTAAGCGGTGAAATCACAGCAGATTGTTATGTCGATATACCACACATCGTCAGAGAAACAGTCAAGAACATCGGATACATCGGTGAATCATCCGGCGGTTTCGATGCTACGACTTGTGCGGTTTTGACAAGTATTGATGAACAATCTGTCGACATCGCAGGCGGTGTAAACAAAGCGTTTGAATCAAGAGACAACAACGCAAATACTTCAATAACCGAAACAGAAGATATCGGTGCAGGCGACCAAGGTATTATGTTCGGGTTTGCTTGCAACGAAACCCCTGAACTCATGCCTCTTCCAATCAGTTTGGCACACAAACTTTCAAAAAGACTTGCTGATGTTAGAAAACAAGGTCTTGTTCATTATTTGAGACCTGATGGAAAATCACAAGTTACGGTTGAATATGAAAATAACAAGCCTGTAAGGATTGAAACGGTTGTTATTTCAACTCAACACGACCCTGAAATCAACGGTGAAACGGATAACGAAAAAGTTCAAGAAATTATCAGAAAAGATATGATTGAACTTGTTATCAAGCCTGTTTTTGCGGAAAGCACTTTGAATATTGAAGAAAATACAAAACTTCTCATCAATCCTTCAGGACGTTTTGTAATCGGCGGCCCGCAGGGCGATGCCGGTTTGACAGGTAGAAAAATCATTGTTGATACTTATGGTGGTTATTCACGTCACGGTGGCGGTGCATTCAGCGGAAAAGATCCTACAAAAGTTGACCGTTCTGCTGCTTATGCTGCAAGATATGTTGCGAAAAACATTGTTGCTGCTGGACTTGCTGATAAATGCGAAATCGAATTGGGATTTGCAATCGGTGTTGCTAAACCTGTTTCGATTATGGTTGACACCTTTGGTACGGGAAAAATTTCTGATGACGAAATTATGGATTTAATCGAAAAGAATTTCGATTTGAGACCGTATGCGATTATTAACCAATTTGATTTGAGAAACTTGCCGAAGAAAAACGGTGGCAAATTCTATCAATTATTGGCGGCATACGGACACATGGGCCGTACAGACATTGATGTTCCTTGGGAACACACGGATAAAGCAGACGACTTGAGAAAACAAGCGAATTTATAATTTGGAGTAAGATATGCCTGATACAGAACAAAAAACAAACGTAATGACAGGGGCTCAAATTTTGTTAGAATGTCTTAAAAAAGAAGGCGTCGACGAAGTTTTCGGTTATCCTGGAGGTTCAATTCTGAATTTGTATGATGCACTTTACGAATGTAAAGATATCAAGCATTATCTTGTTCGTCACGAACAAGCCGCAATTCACGCAGCAGAAGGATATTCAAGAGTTTCGGGCAGACCCGGGGTTGCTTTTGTGACATCCGGTCCTGGGGCTTGTAATGCGATTACAGGTATTGCAAATGCTTACTATGATGCTTATCCGATTGTTGTTTTCACCGGACAAGTTGGTTTGTCACAAATCGGAAATGATGCTTTCCAAGAGGCTGATATCGTTGGTATTACACGTTCTTGCTGCAAACATAACTATCTTGTTAAAGATGTTAAACAGTTGGCTCATATTATCAAGGAAGCGTTTTATATTGCGACGACCGGTAAACCAGGTCCTGTTGTAATTGATTTGCCGAAAAATATTTTGACGTCAAAGACAGAATTTGTTTGGCCAGACAAGGTTAAACTTCCTGGATATAACCCGACTTATGACGGTCACCCGAAACAAATTTCAAGAGCGTTAAGACTTCTTTGCAAGGCTAAAAAGCCTGTAATCATTGCAGGGGGCGGTATTGTTCATTCTGATGCCTCGAAAGAACTTCAAGAACTTGCTAATAAATTGCATGTTCCTGTAACGAATACTTTGATGGGCATTGGTGTTTTCCCGAAAGATAATCCGCTTTCTCTTGGTATGATGGGTATGCATGGTGAATATGCTGCAAACCTTTCAGTTTATGATTGCGATGTACTTTTTGCAATCGGTACGAGATTTAGCGATAGAATTACGGGAAGTCTCAAGAAATTTGCACCGAATGCGGAAGTTATCCACGTTGATATCGACCCTTGTTCGATTGCGAAGAACGTCAGAGTTGACATTCCTATTGTAGGGGATGCAAAGAGCGTACTCACGGCGATGTTGAACGAATATAACGAAGAAAAATATGACATAAATCTTGAGGCAAAGGACGAATGGTTCTTGACAGTTCAAGAGCGTAAAAAGTATGAACCACCAAAATCGGCAAATACAGGCTTGTTGAACCCTGTTGATGTTATTCATGACATTAATTATGTCACGAAGAATATGGATGCAATCATTTGTACGGAGGTTGGTCAGCACCAAATGTGGACGGCACAACTTTATAACTTCACTCACCCTCGTCAATTCGTAACGTCAGGCGGTTTGGGAACAATGGGATTTGGTTTCCCTGCTGCAATGGGTGCGAGCATTGCGATGAAAGATAAGGTCGTTATTAACGTTGCCGGTGACGGAAGTATTCAGATGAATATTCAAGAACTTGCAACTTGCGTGGATTACAATATCCCCGTAATCGTTGCAATTATTAACAATGGCTGGCTTGGAATGGTTCGTCAATGGCAAGAAAGAATTTTTAACGAACATTATTCGCAAACAAAAATTTCTTCACCCGATTATGTAAAATTGGCTGAAGCGTACGGTGCGTTAGGTTTCTTGGTTGACAAGGAAGAGGACGTTGTTCCGACCCTTAAAAAGGCTATTGAAGCAAGACGTCCGGTCTTGATTGATTTCAGAGTTGAACCGTTTGAAATGGTTTATCCGTGGGTACTTGCAGGTGATTCACTCAACCACGTTCTTATGTCAAACGATTCTCCCGTCGAAAAAGGTTAAAGGTAAATTATGATACATACAATTTCAATTCTCGTAAGAAACGAAGCAGGTGTGCTTTCAAGAATAAGTGATTTGTTCTCAGGCAGAGGTTATAACATCGAAAGTTTGACCGTTGCACCGACTTTGGATACTGATTATTCTCGAGTTACAATCGTGACAAACGGTGACGATAAGGTTATTGAACAGATTACAAAGCAGTTGAATAGGTTAATTCCGACGATTAAGGTTATGGATTTGCCCGTTGCGGATTGTATTGAACGTGAATTTATTATGTGTAAAGTTTCGGCGAAAGAAGAAAATCGTTCTGAAATTTTGAGAATTGCGGAAATTTTTAACGCAAAAGTTATTGACGTAACGAACCGTTCTTATACTTTGCAAGCGTTCGGTGATGAACGTCAAATCCGCTCGTTGATTGAACTTTTGAGACCTATCGGTATCAGAGAACTCGTCCGTTCCGGAAAAGTTGTTATCTCGAGAGAAAATCAATTTCAAAATATAAAAAACGGTTTGGATTAATCGAAAAAATCAAAAATTTGTTTTTTAAAGAGTAGCCATTGGTTACTCTTTATTTTTCCAAATATTTTCAGAATAATCAGGGAAATACTCGTCAGCCCAAGGGTATAACTCGATGATTTTTGCTCTGTAATCGTCTTGGTCAGCCTTTGTTGTGGGTCTGATTCGGTCGTATTGAAGGAGGTAAACGTCTTTGTCGTCTGATTTTGTGAGAAATTTTTTATCTTTCAAAACGAATGCCGAGCCGAAACTTTGTTTGTTTTTGATTAATTCTTGTGTTTTTGAGAGAATTTTGCATTTGTCTTTGTCGGGAAGATAATCTTGTGTCGGTTCTAGGACGAAAATCGTGTCTGCGACAATGATTTTCATAAAATACCAATCTTGAACAATCGCTTCTGTGTCCACAAGTGGTGGAAATACTCCTTTGTTGAACAAATCCGTGTCGTACGCACTTTGAAAAATCAGATGCGGGTTGTAAATATCATTCCAAAAACACCAAAGTGAGTATTGAAAATCGTGATTTTGCTCGTATTTTTCTCGAATTATTTTTTCCGTTTCCTTTAATATTTCAAGGTTAGGAACAGTTTTGGGTGGAATAAGACTTTGTGTGCAAGAGATTGATAAATTTGCCAAAGAAATAATAATCACGATGATTGTTAGAATTTTTTTGTGCGGAAGTACCAAAATTATGGAATATAACGCAATAGCAAGACAAATCAATCCACATAACACTATCCATGTCATGTGGTCAAGACAGATTTCTGAAGAATAGGCGAAAATACAAAAATATACAATTATATTCAATGCCGCAAATGCAAAAATTTCATTTCTTTGTGATATATTTGCATAATACAACTTTTGTTCTTCATTCATTTCTGATTGAAAATCCGACTGATTTGCAATTTTATTCTTGATTACTCTTGCCGTCTTGGAAAAAAGAATTAGATAAATCGCCAAAACGCCCCAAATCAAAGGGTTTATCCATTTTATAACGGCATTAAAATTTTGCGAAATGGGGATTGCGTAATCTTGAAAAAGTTGTCTGAATTGAGGGTCGAACATGTCGTGGAGAACACCGTTTGCGAATATTGCAAATAGAATAAAAAATGAAATTGTACAAAAAGCGAGATTTTTAATCAATGTGATTAAATTTTGGACTTTTTCTTTTGTTTCAATTTTTGAGAGAAGAATTTTTTGAGAATAAAAAATCGCACTCGAGAGTAAAAAACAGCAAAATACAAAGAAAATCCATCTTCTGAATAAAAATGAGGCGAAAAATATTCCAGAGAAAATCGCAAGATTTTTAAGGTCTGTTCGTTTGAAAATTTCTGATTTGAAAAAATAAAAAAGGCTCAAAACGACAAGCCCGAGAGCCAAAATATCAGGATATCCGATTAAAATTATGTATAAAAATAACGGTGTTGTGAAAATTAAAAAGGGGACAATGGCGTTGAACCACGGAAATTTTGTACAATTATTGAGGGCATATTTGGTTATGAATTTTGATGAAACAAACATAGTCGGCAAGCCGAAAAGTGCTAAAATGCTCATTACATAAACTTCAAAAGATTTTCCGAAAATTAGCCAAACGGGGCGTAAAATGAGTGCAAAAATCATATTTCTCGAATCGGTTTGAATACTTTCGAAAAGCATTTTCATACCTTCGATAAAATTTCCGTCCGTAATTTGGTTGAAGATTGCGTATTTGTGATAAAAAGATATGGCGATGTCAGGAATAACCTGTTGTGCCGTCAAATACCAATGAACAAAACAGAAACTCAAAATACTTAAGCAAATAAAAAAAATATGTTTTTTGATTGAGATTTTCATAAAGTCTCTTTTCGGTTAAAGTATAGCAAACTTGCAGATTTTGGTCAATTATTGACTAATGTTTGTAAACAAACTAAAATTGGTTATCGGAAAAAATTATGAGTTACAAATTTTGTCACAGATTAAAAAACGCACTGTTTTTTTCAAATAACGATATAATCCATTGCTGTTCGGGCGAAGAGCAGACGTCGCCTAAGTTTATGGATAATTATTACGGCGAATTTTTTGATAAAAACTTGCTTTATGAATCGAAAAAATCTGCACAACTTCGGGCAAAAAATGGCGAAGTTCCGTTCAAGGCTTGCGAAAATTGCCATTCTTTCACGGAAGAAGAATGGGACGACGATTTGTCGATAAAAGATATTTCAATTTCGCACTGGACGGCTTGTAATTGCAACTGTTTTTATTGCTATACTGCGAAGGACAAAAATTATTTTAATACGAGAAAACCTTATAAATTGATGCCTGTTCTGGAGGAAATCAAGGATATTATTGACTTTAACGGGGTTGTAAGGTTTATTGGCGGTGATGTCGCAATGCTCGAGGAATTTGAACAAATCGTAGATTTCTTCTATGACAACGGTATGCGAGATTTTTACGTTCCAACTTCAGGGATAAAATTTTTGCCTACGATTGAAAAAATCTTGCTTGGTGGATACGGGCATGTGATTGTTTCTGTCGATAGCGGAAATGCTGAAATGTACCGAAAAATCAAGCAGGTTGATTGTTTCGATAAGGTGGCCGAAAATATTTTGAGGTATATTTCTGCGGCGAACGAGGGCGGAAGTTTGTTTGAGTTGAAATATATTTTGATTCCAAATCTCAATGATAACGTCGAACAGGTTAGAAGTTGGCTAGATTTTGCGGAAAAAATCGGGGCGAAAAATTTGGCTCTCGATTTTGAGGCAAGTTACCTTGTCCAAAAACCGAACGAGATTCCGAAAAGTGTTGTCGAAATGTATAATTTGATTAAAAATCATTGTGACGACAACGGGCTTCATTACGGGCAATTTATGTATCTTTCGCAACTTTTACACGGGCTTGAAAACGGTCGATATAAACTTGCGGAGTAAAAATGTACTACAAATTTTGCGAACAATTACAGAAGAGCGTTTTTTTAGGTTTCGATAGCCTTTTGCATTGCTGCAACTGCGATTTGGATAGGTCGCCTTGTTTCTATTTTTATTACGACGGCAGAAAAGTTAACTGGAAAAAAGTCGTTGCACAAAAAAATCGCTTGCAAGAACGAGCAAAGAATGGAAAAATTCCGTTTCGGGCATGCGAAAATTGTTGTATGCTGATGAACCGTGACGATTGGCAAGACGGTTGTTATATCAATGAAATTACGATTTCTCACTGGACAAAGTGTAATTGTAATTGCTATTATTGCTACTCTGCACTTGACAAGGAGCGTTATAATTCGGTTAAACCATATTCAATGATAAAAATGCTCAAAGATATGGAAGAGGCGGGCGTTTTACGATATGACGGAATTGTAAGATTTGTCGGTGGGGAAGTTGGTGTGCTTGATGATTTTGAGCAAATTGTGGAATTTTTGCTCGAAAAGGGGGTAAAAAAAATTTTTATTCCGTCATCGGGGATAACGTATTTGCCTGCGATAGAGAAGGTTTTGAAGGCTGGAGTTGGCGAGGTTGTAATTTCGCTTGATAGCGGAAATTCTGAACTTTATAAGAAAATAAAGCGGACAGATGCTTTTGATAGAGTTGTTGAAAATTGCAAAAAATATGCGGCTGCTGCGAAAGGGACATCGAGCGTTTTCGAGGTCAAATATATATTGTTGCCGTTTGTAAACGATACTGCGGGACAAATTGATGAGTGGATAAATTTGTGTAAAAGTATCGGGGTGGAAAATTTAGCAGATGATTTTGAGGGATATTTTGCTATGCAATATCCAAAGAGCATACCGCCAAAAGAGCCGACATTATTGGAATATATCCATAAACGTGCTGAAGAAGAAGGAATGAATATTTGTCGATTTAGATATGCTTATCAGTTGATGCACGAGTTGGAAGTTGGGAGTAAAAAGATTGCAAATTCTGAGCGGAATTTTGCTTACCAGAAAAAATTTGTTGAGAAAATGTTGCAAAGATAAAAAAGGTGTTGAAAAAAATTTATGGTTGTTATAGAATTAAAACACAAGCCGAAGTGGCGAAATTGGTAGACGCATCAGACTCAAAATCTGACGCAGCTCACACTGTGTGCCGGTTCGAGTCCGGCCTTCGGCACCACTAAAAATAAAAAGACCTCATTCGCCGAGGTCTTTTTTTTGTGCTTTTGTAGGATAAAAGACTTCGTGAAAAATAGATTTTTCAGATGGCGTTTAATGTCCATTTTGAAAGGCGTATTTAAAAAGTCTTATTGGCATTCTTGCCCACCATCAAAAGGTTTTGTCGAGCGGAAGTAATTTGATTATCAAAATTCAAACTGGACGAAAATGGACTTTGGGGTGACTATAAAAATGAAAAAATTTTCTGAATATTGAATTATTTATGCTACTTTCACCATGTCTACTAAACTTTAGCAAAATATACAAATGAATACAAAAAGTCCATTTTGAAATTTAGGTCGGAATATTTTCCCACAAGAATCCGTTTAAAATAATATCCAAAATTTATGCTTTAACCAAAGCAGTATGTAGTATTTTTTAGTATGAATGAGTAGTTGTCAAAAACTGAAATAATTGTATCTATAATTTTTTCGATTTCAGAATGTGTAATATTTATATCTTCTTCATAATTTGTATAGTGAGCATACAGTTTATTCCTCATTTGAATGATTGATTAATTATTTAAAAACATTTTTCGCCTTTTTTGATATCTTTTACAACAAATAAGGATCTTGCACTCTGCCTATTTCTTTTATCTATTGTGTAATCAACCTTACCTAACGCGCTTTCCGTATCCCTTACAGCCTTTATCATTTCGGCAAATTCGTCCTTATTCAACGAAAATCCGCTATCCGCACCGCCGTTTTCGGATTTTAATTTTGCTAAAAACTCCGATTTTATCGTAGCGTAATTAATTTTTTTGTTTAAATAAACAGGGTCGCTTTTAATGTTTGACCAAGAAAAGTTTTCTATTATGTTCCACCATATCGTACGTACAAAATTCTACGCAAAATTTTACGCAAATTTTATTGATATAAAAGCCCTTTAAGCGACAATATTAACCATTTTCAAATTATTAGTTACGAATTTTAATAATATAGAGGTCTAAATGTCTGAGAACAGCCAATCTCCACAAATTTTTACAAATTTTTCTTTTTCCGCCAAAAACAAATCCTCAGCGTGGTTACAGTCCTCAAACAACACAAAATCTTTTTTGCAGGTTGCTTTTTCATACAATCTTCTTGTATGCCAAGGATACACGGTCGGGTCATTTTCTCCCGCAACAAACAACGTCTGTGCCGTTATTTTATCAACAGTCATTATCGGTTTAATTTTTCTTTGGATGTGAATTGACGGTCTTATCGACACCAAGCGTTTTAACTCCATTTTCCGAAAAGTAGGAATCCACGCTTCTTTTTTCCAAAAATGGTTTTCAATCTTATCAAAATCGCTGGCGGGACTGACCGCAACAATTTTATCGGCAATTTTTGACATACTTCCGTACAAAAGAGCCAATGATGCACCTAACGAAAATCCTATCAAATATATTTTTTTATAAAACTTTCTCGCATAATGAACAACCGCACGCACATCTAAGAGTTCTCGAGATGTAAATGTATAAAATCCGCTACTTTTTCCATGCCCGCGAAAATCCATTCCGATAACATCCGTAGAGTTTCCGAAAACCTTACACATTTCCAAAAAACTTTCACTATCTTTCGTCATAAACCACCCCGGCATGAAAATCAGCACGGAGTCAAATCCGTTTTCGTAATGATTTATCGCAATGTTAACTTTATCAAGTGTTTTCAAAGTTTTTGTTTTCATAGAAACCTCAATGCAATTATACTGCAATTTATCAAAAAATATGATATAATTTTGCTCATGAAAAATTTAAACATAAAATCAACAAAAAGAAATAATAAAGGCGCTATGCCCTTAACGACCAAAATCAAAGTTCAAAACAAACTTTCAACGTTTACGGCGGTGTTTTTATCTTTTCTTACACTTCTTGGAATTGCAGTGCTAATATACTTTTTGGTGGCGGCTGATGATTTAAGCGGCAAAACAAGAGGAGAAATCATCGGGCTTATCGGGCTTTTGGCATTTTTAATTCCGTTATTTTTCAAAAGCACGGATGCTATCGACGAATTTGTGTCAGAGTTAATTTTGACACCAAAAACTTTAACGCTTGTCTATCAATATAAAAAGAAGAAGCGAAACGAAATTATTCCGTTGGAAGATATTGAAAGCGTGTCGGCAGATTTGACCGCAAATATTGTAAGACAAGGCAAAACCGCATATTTGGATTGTCAAACCAATGTCACAATAAATAAAAAAGACGGTGAGCCAATATTTTTTAACGTAAACCCGAGCGGTGGTTTTTCGCTCTGCGGTTACGATTTTCTTTTGAAACTTATCTCAATATCTTACTTTTTGCCGAATTTCAAATATACCGTAAGCGGTGATTCCGAATTTGCAAAAGATGACATAAAGCATTACAAACGCTACGGAAAGAGAATGTCTTTTTGGCAAAGATCAAAATATGAAATGAAAAAGACTTCTCTTATCGGAAGACTTTTTTTAGCAATATTTTTCCTCGTAATGATAGGTTCTGTCGGATTTATGATTTATATTAATATTCCGACTTTCTGCACAAAAGAAGAAAAGGAATTTGTAAGTTACATTGACGAAGGATACAGAGCGTATCAATATAACAGTTACGAAATCTCTATCGAAAAATACGAAAAAGCCCTAACCTTGTTTCAGGATGACAGCACATTATATTATTATATGGCATTGACCTACAAGGGCAAATGCGAATACAAAAAAGCCGTTGAGTGTGCGAAAAAAGGTATCGCTTGTCTCGACAAAAAATCAAAATACTACAAAGTTCACAATTATAAATTTATAAGTAATGACGGTATCGGTCTTTACACAACCCTTGGTGATTGTTACCGACAATTGGGAAACTATTCCGAAGCAAAAGATGCATACACATACATTATCGACCACGTAAAATACAAATATTCCAATGCACATTTTTACAGAGGGATTTGTGAATACTATCTCGGAGACAAAGACGGCGCGCTTAAAGATTTTATAGAATACAAATCAATGCTTGAAGTATTTTTCGCGGAAGAAGAAGAGCGAGAATACAAATACGAAACATATTCTCAGGAAGATTTAGACAGAGCAAACGCTTGGATTAGTGCAGCAATGGCATTATAAAAAAACACCTCGGACTTTAAAGTTCGAGGTATTTTTTATCTGAAAATCTATTATGCTTTTCCTTTGATTGATTTGTAAATCGAAGATACTTTGTTTGCCCAATCACCGCCTACGCAGTAGTTACCGCCGATTGCCGCAACGTTTGTAATATCAACGGAATTTACATCGCTAAATCTGTCGGAATATCTTGCGAGGTTCTTAGCCATTGCATCAAGACCTGCTTCAACGCTTGAATATTTAGCGAACTTGTAACCGTCGCTGCTTCTTACGGTATAATCTGCATCACCCGAGCCTGTGACACCGCCAAAGTTGTTGTTATTTTGTGCCAAAGCACTTGTACCGTATCCTGATTCCAAACTGATGATTGAAGTTATGAAACATTTTAAGATAAAACAGATGAAGTCCTGCAATGACAATGAGCCATTGCTTAATATTGTTGACATTTGATTTTATTATCTTGAACCGTACAATATTTTTCAATATATTCTCCGATTGCCCTTCTAAAATCCGATTGATTCTTAACGTTATATATTGCTTTTGCAAACTTTTCTCTACCAGTGAATTTGCTGGTTTCATTTTGTACAACATCTAATATGTCATTTTTTGATAAATTTGAGGCTGTCGGTTTTGAAGATGAATTATTTTCTGTTGTTTGGGGCAAAGATATTGGTTCACTTGTTGAAAATCCAAACAAGCCATTATCATATAAATTTATGCAAATATTCGTTTTATTGTACATTACTTCATTAAACAGAAATGGTTTAATCCCCTCAAAATATTCCAAAATATATTTATTTCCTATCATTACAACATTGCCAAATTCATTAAATGATACTCTATCTTGACCAATTTTGTATATTTTGTGATTTAAATATGTTACATAGTTATTGCCAATTTGAGATATTCTTCCGTTATAGTATTTGATTGGGAAATCGCCTATTTGTGAAATATCTTGATTCGCTAAAAATTTCACTTTTTTTATATCTGTATAAATCGTTGAATAATCTGTTTGAAAAACGTATCCCGGAGTGGCATAAGCAAAAGAACTTTGAAATAAAAATACTAATAATACTATGATTTTTTTCATAAAAAACTTATCCTTTCTTTTTGTATAACGAAATCTATTAGAAAAAGTTCTTATGACTTGAAAAATGGTCTAAATCCTTGTATTTTTTATTTTCCATAACTTTTGGGGACGTACTGACCTTTTGCGTTATATCCATAGTCAATTTTTTCTCCTCCAACGGATTTTGGAACATATTCTCCTTTTGCGTTATATCCATAGTCAATTTTTTGACCGCCAATTGATTTTTGGACATATTCTCCTTTTGCGTTATATCCATAGTCAATTTTTTGACCGCCAATCGATTTTTGGACATATTCTCCTTTTGCATTATATCCGTATTCGATTTTTTTCCCGTCAATTGATGTCGGAACATATTCCCCTTTTGCGTTGTAGCCGTATTGTATGTTACCCGAAAAAACTGATTGCGGAAAATTAAATAGCAAAAGAAACAATAACAATTTTTTCATGATTTCCTCTTTCCTTATGGCAATTCTATTTGGAGATTGCTTCCTGATTGAGTTTTTGAGACGATGATTTTTCTCTCAATTTTTTCTCTTAAATCCGCAACGTGAGAGATTATGCCGATAAGCGTTTTATTTCCTGACAAATCTTTCAACGTTCTCATCGTTTGTTCCAATGATTCTGGGTCTAATGAACCAAAACCTTCATCTATAAACATTGTGTCAATTTGCACGCCACCTGTTTGTTGTTGAACAACGTCTGACAATCCCAATGACAGTGCCAATGCCGCCTTGAACGATTCGCCGCCTGACAAACTCGAAATGTCTCGTTCTTTGCCAGTATAATAATCATAAACTGATAAATCGAGTCCAGTCTTTGAATTTCCGCCTTTTTCAAATTCTATTCGAAGTTCAAATTGCGACGAGGACATCTCCTTAAAACGGGCATTTGCAGCGCTTACAATCCTTTCAAAATATGTTCTTAAAACATAATTTTCAAAAGATATTTTTTCTTTTTCTCTTAATGCACCGTTGGCGGTTCGACTTAGGTTATCAAGCATTTCGGCGTATTGAGATTGTTTATCAAAAGTCTTTTTCAAACTTGTTATGTCTTTGTGCAAGTTTGAATTATTCGAATGTCTTGTATGCAATTCCTTTTCTTTTTCCAAAATTTCATCAAATTTTTCTTGAACAAAATCTCTATCTGCTTGTAATTTCTCAACATCAACGAATTTTTCATCTTTGACTTGTTTTTCGAGTTCTTTTATTTGACCGTTAATTTCCGATAACTTCTTTTCGCTTTCTGATTTTGCGTTTGTTGCATTTTCTAAAGCTTTTTTCATTTCTGATAATTTTGCTTCTCTTGCGGTCAAAACATTTTGCATTTCTGCTTTTGTTTTGTACTCAAGTTTAGATTGTTTTTCCTTAATAGTCGCTTCAATAGCCGAAATTTCGGTTTTGAGGTTATTTGATTGAATATTTGCATCAGAAAGTTCTTTTTCAATTTCTTCTTTTTCTTCGTCAAATTTTTCAATCGATTTTTGAAGTTTTTGCTTTGTTTCTAAGGCTTTTTCCAAATCATTTTTCTTTTGTGATGTCATTTTAATGCTTTCATCATTGTTTTTTATCGCAGAAGAAAATTTTTCGGTAAGCCCGTTGAGATTTTCGGTTTCGAAAATTTCTTTTGTTTCCTTTTTCAAGGTCATTTCGATATTTTTCAAAGATGTTTCAATTTCGGTTTCTTTATTTTTTTCATTAATGGCGTTGTTTTGTGCAATTTCAGCGTTGTTTTTTGCTTTTTCTAAATCTTCTTGTGAAACAGGTTCGTCAGAAAATTTTGCAAGTTCAGGGTGATGAGCAGAGCCGCAAACTGGGCATTTTTCGCCGTCTTTTAGGTCTTTCGCCATTAATCCTGCCTGATTGCCGATAAATTTGTCATACAAATTTTTTGCTGTTAAAGCCAAATTTTGATATTCTTCATCTATTTTTTTTACAATGTCCTTTTGCTCTGAAAACTTTTTTGCGGTTAAAATGTAATTTTTGTTTTGTTTTTCAAGGTCATAAAGTTTTTGATTTTTCTTCTCGAAGTTTTCAAGTTCGCCATTCGCTTTAACCAAATCGATTTCGACGTTTTTTAAATTCTCAAATTCTTCTTTATCTTTTTTATTTTGTTGAACGATTTTTTCACTTTCATCTTCAATATTTTTTATGCTATCCTGCATTTTTGATAAAAGTGAATTTTTGTCTTCAAGTTCTTTGTTTTTGTTTTCTAATTCATCGTATTCTGGCAACGAGGAGTTTAATTTGCTGATTTCTGCACTCAATTTTTCTCGTTCGGGTTCAAGATTAACCAACTCTTGGTGTGTTTTTTTCGCATTTTCTGCGTTTTGTTTAATTTCAGGTAATTTTTCTTGTAATTCGGCAAGTTTTTCTCTGTTTGCCTGAATAGTTTGATTTTTGGAGATATCTTTATCTATTTTAGATAAAATATTTTGTTGTTTTTCTTTATCTGTATTAAGTTTGGCTGTCGTGTCGGAATCTTTGTCGATGATTGTTTTTAACAAATCCAAAATCAAATTTGAATTATGGATATTTTGACTGTTTATTAATTCTTGTAATTCGGCATTTTCCGCACTGTCAATAGATTCTATCTTGCTCGTCAAAAGAACTTCGGTCTCTTTTCTTTCGGCAAAAGCCTTTTTGCTCAAGTCGTTAATTTTGTTTTGAAAATTATTAAAAATATCTGTTTTGAAAATATTTCTAAAAATTTCCACCTTTTCATTGTTTTTAGCCAGAAGAAATTTCTTAAATTCTCCTTGTGCAATCATCACGATTTGTGAGAACTGATTTTTATCAATTCCGAGAATTTTTGTGATTTCATCAGAAACTTCTTTTGTTCCAAAAACCGTTTCATTATTGGGTTTTACCAATTCTGCAACTTCCGAAATAGGGGTAATTTTGCCGTTTCTATTCGTTTTTTTGTAGGCACATTCTCTTCGGATATGGTATTTTTCTCCGTGGCTTAAAAATTCTAATTCAACGTATCCAAGGTTATTTTCGTCTGTAAAATCGCTTTTTAGAGATTTTGTTTTTCTGGTAGAACCGCTCGTTTCTCCAAACAAAGCAAAACTTATTGCGTCAAAAATGGTCGTTTTTCCTGCACCTGTTTCGCCTGCAATCAAATAAATTCCACTATCCCCGAACTTTGAAAAGTCGATTTCTGTTTTTTCTGCATAAGGTCCAAAGGCATTAATTGTCAATTTTAACGGTTTCATTATTCGTTTCCTCTCAAAGATTCAAAAATTTCTTCAACTGTTTCAAGTTGTTCTTTTTCCATTTCTTTATTATTTTGTTCTTTATAGAAAAGTTTAAATAATTCAAGCGGAGACTGTGTTTCCACAAATTCTGCATTTTTAATTTTGTTGTTTTTTCTCGTAAAAGCGTTGTCGTATATGATTTCCATTACGTTTGGAAAAATCGTTTCTAATTTATGTTTAACGTCCAAAATTGCGGTTTCGTCTTTCAAAATAATTCGGGCGTAATCTTCTGTTTTAGGCAGTTTTGAAAGTTCTTCAAAAGTTCCGACAAATTCTTTCATATCTCTTATTGGTGCAAACGGAATCAGTTCAAGGTCAATTTTTCCGTTGGAAATGTTGAGCAAAACCATTGATTTTTTGTCATTTTTTTCCGAGAAAGAATATTTTAACGGCGAACCTGAATATCGAACGGTCTTTTTGCCCATAGGTTGTGGCTTATGAATGTGTCCTAAGGCAACGTAGTCAAAATCGTCAAAATTTGACGCATCGATATTGTCTAAAGTCCCTAATGATACGGATTCAGACTCACTTCTTTCGGGGGGGTTGCCATTGCAAGTCACAAACTGGTGTGCAACCAAAATATTTGTCTTTGACTTATCAATTTCTAAATTTTTGATAACCGTTCCCATCATTTCTTCGTAACTTCCACTTGCAAAATTGGGGTAATAAACTCTGACATCAAATGGTCTTATAAACGGCAAAAGCCAAATACAGACGCCGTTTTGAACTTCTATCGGTTTAATTTGTCCTGAGTATTTTTTTGTGAAATAGATATTTTCTTTTGCCATAATATTTGAGCCGAAAGAAACACGATATACGTTGTCGTGGTTGCCACTTACCGCAAAACAGGAAATTCCGAGCGAATGAACTTCCGATATAAAATTGTCAAAACAGTCCATTGCTTCAGAAGATGGCGTTGTTGTGTCGTAAATGTCACCGGCAATCAAAAGTCCATCGATTTTTCGGCTTTTGATTGTTTCTAAAATTTGATTTAGTATGTGTTTTTGGTCTTCCAACAAAGAAAATCCGTTGACCCGTTTACCGATGTGTAAATCACCGATATGAAGTAATTTCATCAAAAATCCTTTCCTTAAAGTTCTTTTCCATTCAAAAATCTTACACGAGAGTTAGTTCTGTCTGCCATTTTCTTTTCAGAGAATATTCTCCATTCTTCTTCGTCACATTCTTCATACACGGTTAAAAATTCGGGCATTTTGTTGAGTGCTTTGTTGCAAATTTTGGCAATTTCTTTTGCATTTGTGGTAAACAATTGCCCAATTTCTGTGAACCCTCTCATTCTGCCGTCGTCGAGACCGAAAGCCAATCTTACAACGTCACGTTCTCTTGGTGATAAATCATCTGCATATTTTTTAAAAATTTCTATTAATTTTTCCATTAGGTTTTTCCTTTCGTTTTCTCTATTATATCTCTTTGATGTGTCATTTTTGGACGTAAGAACTTGGAAATTTGAAAAAATCTTCCAAACGACCATTTTATTATACCAAACATGTCTGTCAAATTGGCAAGAATGGAAATTTAATAAATATACGAACGAAAATGACGTAGGTCATCTGTATAATTAAAATATGAGTTTGTTTGTTTTAATTTTAATTAGTTGTTATTTGATTTTTGAATTAACGAAGTCAATTCTTCAAGGACACTTTAGGGGTATGATTTTGCTTTGAAACAAAGAAATGACACTGAAAAATTTCAAAATTCTAAGCAGACATTGTTATTACAAAGAACGAAGTGACAAAGTAGCCTATATTTATTCATCAATAATTATGCCTAGAAATTTGACGGTTTTTCGCAATGACAATCAGTCATTGATGTCATTCTTCGGCCTTGAAAAGACAAAAGACACCTTAAATATTTATTGACAAATTCATTCCAACGTGGCATAAAATATATAAATCGCATTTGTAGGAATAAGATTACTATTATATGAAAAGCATAAGTAAAAACTTGATTTTTATATTAACGTTTTTTGCCTGTATCTTTTTTATATTTTTGTTTAATTATTTTATGTTAAATCATTCTGTTGATGATAATTCGTCTTATGAAATTTTATATGATGAAGACAAAGATTCGGTTTTCACTAAACTGAAAATGAGCAAAAATTATAAATTTGATAAATTTATTTTAGGATCGTCAACAGAGGCAGGATTGTTAAATTTCTCTTCTCCTCGAGTTGCGAAAATTATTGTTTACGGAATGACGTATAAAGATTTTTATGAAAATATGGTTGTATTTTTGAAGGTTCATAAAGAAACAAAATTAATGTATTTGCCCATAGATATACACGCTTTGATGAACAATAACAAAGATATACAATTAGATGTTTCTAAAGAAAAATTTGATTCGTTTTTTACAATGAATGATTTTATTAATTTATATCTCAATGTTGATGTCACAAAAGAAAACTTGCAGATAGTTTCTGAATGGGCAAAGAGTGCTTTTTCTCGGAAAAAACAAATGGTTGATTCAACAATCTCTCCAGTCTCGATGGAAAATTATTGGGTGAATTATCCGAAAAAACGCCTTGTTATGAATGCAAATATGGATGATGAAACTATACAAAAAAATTTATATTACTTTGATAAAATTATAAACTATTGTCAAAAAAAGAATGTAAAAATTATCTGTTTTATTTCTCCATACAACTATATATATTTGAATGATGTTTTTGTTCCCAAAAAGTTGGAATTTTTGTATAAAACTGAAAAACTTATTGTATCAAAGGGAATAGATATATATGATTTTTCAATCGCAAATGAATACAATTTTGAAAGAATGGACAAAACTTTTTTGTTTAATGATTTGATGCATCCCAATTTTATTTATGGGGAAATGGTCCAAAAAGTCTTAAATAAAAAGGAAGATGGAGATAAAAAAATATATAGACTTATTAATGCAGATAATATTGATGAATGTTTTGAAAAATATAAGATAGGACTTGAAAAATACAGAAATACACATAAAAATTATATTAATCAATTCAAAACTTACAATTATGAACCAGATTCAGAAGATGCAAATTTTGAACGCAAAATAGAAATGAAAGAAATTTTAAAAAAATACAATATATATAATTAACCATTGCTTTTTCTTGTCACAACGAGTAGTTTATTTGTTATCAATTATCTGATTATTGTTAAAATACAGGCTTGGCTGATATTACGGGTAGAGAATGTATAAATAGGGGGCTTCCTGGACAAGGTGTTCAAACTATGTACTGGCAATTAAGAGAGGGGCGTATAAAGAAAAATTTCCCCAATGTTAAATATTTTATATATGTTTATCTTGACGATCATATACATAATAGAATATTAAAATTCAGATGTTTTCCTTTTATGTATTCTGTTTCTATGAAATATAGAATTAATAATAACAAATTGGAAATCATTAAACCAACATTATGGAGCAAATATTCTTATATTTACCGTTTCTTGGAAGATCTTGAATCAAAAATTGTTCCTTTGAATAAAAAGAAAGAATTATTCTATAAAATTATACAAGATTCTTATTCAATAATGAAAAAAGATTATCCAGATTCAAAATTTATTATATTGGAATATCCATGTCCTTTTGAGAGGGTTCTTGATAAAAAGAAGATAGAAAATATGGGAATTTCTGTATATAGTGCAAATGAATTGGCTAATGATGATTTATATTTAGGAAAATATTTTTATTCAAAAGATGATAGCCACCCGAACAAAAAAGCATGGGATTTGGTTGTTCCTGCTCTTGTAAAAGCAGAGGGAATGTAAATTGTAGTCTTTAATTAGTCTTGTTTGTAAATTTCCTTGATGACACCTTCAATCGCACTGTCATCGGCAATAAAAATAATCAAGCCATCATCGATAATGATAGAATTTTTATCTGGCCAAGATTTTGCATTCTTCAGTAAACCTTTTTCGTAAGCCTTTTTGAAAAGTTGCTGAAAATCCTTATCTTGCAAGGCCTCCTCGGGATTAAATCTTGAGTCGATAAAATATTTTCCAACGACTACCTCCATCATTCTAAAAGGCTCCCAATATGGGTCGAAATGGTGCGTTAACAGGGCAAGTGAGTCGTATTGTTTAATGTGTTTTTCTGAATAAAAAATTTCTCTTGTCGGTTTCAATTTACCAATTTCAATAACAGAGTACATTCTGTTTCTATCAAAATTTTTGTCCGCTTCAATTCGTTCATAAATCCTGTTCATTTGCGTTTTTTCTACATTTAACGCCAAATTCCAGACCTTTTGACCTTTTAAATCGTTAATTGCCGAAATTGAAATGATTGCAGCAGAGCATAAAATCGTGAAATTCAAGAGATTTTGCCTGTTAATAAGTTTTATAAACAATGCACAAACGATTAAAATTCTGAAAAAATGTAATCCGCAAAAATCAATTCTCGTTTCTAAAAATTGCGGCTCGGCACAAACCATAGTCGCCAATTTCGTAGAAAATAACGCCAAAAGCAGCATAATAAGTTGAAGAGCGATGATTTTTCCGTTATAAACTTTTTCTTTTTCACCCAAAATTAAAATCGCAACCAAAAGTATCAACATCGCAGAAAACGTTACGCAGATTGAGTTTGGCATAAATGGGAAACTATATGAGCCTAATTGCAAGAACGAAATGTATATGCAATCCAAAATTCTTTGCGGCAAGTCGGAAAGAGAAATTTGTTCAATCGCATAAATGTGAAGCAATTTTCCGCAAAAATCAATCCACATAACGATTGCCTTGAACGATAACATCGCCAAAACAATGTTGATTGCGGCAGGAATCCTGTCTAAAAATACCGATTTGACCTGATTTTTTTCTCCGCCACAAAATAACAATTCGATGAAAATTTTTCCAAGGAAAAGTATTGCAATCGTGTTTATTAGCGAGGGATAAAGACTTATCATCAAGTTCATTAACAATATCGCTAGAATCGTGTAAAGTGCAAATTTTCCGAATTTTTTTTGCAAAAAGAAATCTTTGCATTTGTCAGACAACATCAACGCCCCGACGATTATTGCGGGAGAGAAAAACATATCAGGCATCGTAAGCGTGAAATAAAGCCACTCCAATGTAAACGGCTGAAGTACAAACAACAATGTTCCGATGATGTAAAACGACTGTTTTTTCGGCACTTTCCAGTAATTTAATACCATTATTCCCGACAACGACAGTGCAAAAAACGAAACCAAATCGGTTAACAAAGGGACGTAATTGCCTTGAAACAGAAGGTTTTTGATGATTTCTGCACCATATCTTGCCTTGTAAATTGTGCAATCAATCGGCAAGCCCGAAACTAAAAAATACCAATCGTGATTTCCCACCAGCATATTTGTGACGTGAAAGAAAAATGCCCCAAACATACTCAAAACAGAGATTAGCATCGTTTTTTTGTATAAACTTGGAATTTTGTTAAATTTTTCGCCCAAAAGTTCGATTATATTTTTATCTTTCAAAATAATTGCCGAGAGGAAAAATAAAAATAATACAATTATATAATTAAAACTATATGAAAAATAACGCTGAGAATAAGTGATTTCAGCGGAGTCTCCGTTTTTGAGTTTCAAATTGTGCGAAAACGGAAAATCGTGAACTTCTATTTTGTCGAAAATTTTCGTGTCGTTTCCGTTTACGTTAACGTCAAAATCTTTGTAAACAATGCACGGCGAATAATGCTTGTGAATGTCTGTTTTCGATACTTTGTCGGACATTGAATCGTAAACTGGCGTTATTAATTCAATGTCCAAGTTCGTATCTTTTTTTGCGTTTATTGTTATAGATTTTTTTCTTGTGAAAATATCTGATTTTGAGGAAATTGTGTAATCGCCGAATCTCTCGTCAACATTGGCATTTGTTGCCGTCAGTTGAATGTCTTTTGTATTATTTGTGTGAATTTTTGCTGTGCTGATTTCTGTGTTGTCAAAGTAAAACATCGTGCAAACGAAGGCAAAAATTATCAAAAATACCGAAAAAATTCGACGATTCATCTGTTCTCCTATTCTTCCGCAAGTTTGTCAGCGAGCGGAGTTTCGAGGAAGCCGTTCAATTTCTTGCTGATTTTGCGAACGTTTTTCGCAACGTTTTCGCAAGCATCGTCCCAAACAAAATATTCATTGACGTATTTTTCGGCCTCGTTAACATCTTGTGAAAGTTGTACTCTGATTGCTTCTTTGAGCATTTTTTGTGCCGCAGAAACAACATTTTCCACATTAACGTGAATTATACCATTTTCGTTTACAACGACTGCGTTTTCACGTTCAAGGAAGTTAGTTTGCATAACCGAGCGAACTCTATGTGCTTGAGTTAATTCCGGTTTTGCTTTCAAGAAGTTGTCAACCGCAAACGACACAAGGATTTGAAGTCTTTGTTCTTCGGTATACATACCTTTTTCGGTCAACATGTCAATGCAAGAAATTGCACCGACGTCAGCCTTGTGTTCTTCAATGATAGATTGATATTTGCCCAATTTTTCACGACCTTGCGTAGGTCCTAAAGAGTGAGTATTTTCGTGTCCGATTGTGAACCAGTGATCTGCCTCAAGATTGTAGTATTTGTGTTGTTCGGGGTCAAGAATTGCATCGAGTCTTTCTTTGACTTTTTCCGGTTTTGCACCCAATCTGATTTGTCTGTGGTAAACATTTCTGCGACCTCCGCCGATTGTCAAAGACATTTTGTCGTCGTTTGGTAAATTTTCAGCAAGTGTAACTCCACCACGATATGCACCGCAATCGCCCGCCAACATTAGCAAATCAACGTCAACCATTGTTTGTTTGCTGTCCCCTTCGGGTTTAATATTTTGTTCGTATTGGTCATTAAACGGCATCAATTTTGCCATTTCGGGCAAGAATTTTTTGATTTTCAAAAGGTCATTCGTGCTTTCCTTGTTAACAATTCCGACACGGCAACCCAAAGAATCTTTCGGATAAACCTGAATTCCTCGTTCATCAAGCATGCCGAGAAGTTCTTTGTTTTCAGAAATACTTGTCGAAAGGGTGTCGTCATAACATTCTCTCGTGATTGTGAGTTCGAGCGGAGTGTCTTGCAAAGTTGCCCATTTCTTATCCGCATAAGCATCTGCCATCGGGTCAGCCACTCGCAAAGCCTTCGCCTGCAATTTTAAATATTCCGCAAAGTCAGCATTTGTCGAGGTTTCTGCTGCTTTTTCAAATTCTTGAGCCATTTTTTCAAACTCATCTTTGAAAAGTTCCGTATAATCGACAGCCTTAAGGTTTTCGCCGTCACGGAATACAACCGAGCGTTGGTTTACAATTTTCGCAACATCTTCGTCCTTGCCGTCTTTGAGCATTTTAATTAAAATATTTTGAAATTCTTCAGCCTTCAAATCTTGAGGGTAAAAGCCTTTGCCGTCAGTTTCTTCGACCCCTTTTGCAAGGTTAATCATATTTGATTCTGTATCGAGAGCATTCATGCCCTTTTGACCCAAAAATAATTTCATCGTCATTTCGGCGTCTTTATTGCTGTTTGCAATTTCTTTTTTCAAAAATTCTCTGAACGGAATGTTTTTTGGATTATCCAATTTTAAATGAACTTCTTCCAAAATTTTTCCCGCTTTTACAAGGTGTTTGAGGGCTTCTTTGTCCCCGTCGGCCAAATTTTCAAATTCTGGTGCATCAACTTTTAACATTGTTGTTGAAGGAAGTGCATCTTTGTTCGTTCTTCTTTCGAGTTCTTCCGTCGAAAGTCCGAGTTCAAACTGTTCATTATCTTGATTTTTCAATTTAAAATCCTTTCTCGTTATATTTTCAAAAAGTTTTTTAAACTTACGGTTTGTTTCTCAAAATCAAATCGCAAAGTTCTCTAACTGCACCATGTCCACCTAATCTGTTCGTGACAAATCTCGAAGCCTTAATAACTTCTGGAACGGCATCTTTCGGGCATGATGGCAATCCAACTTTCCGAAGTACGCACAAATCGGGCAAATCATCGCCCATATAAGCAACTTCGTCAAATTTCAGTTCATAATCGTCTACCACTTCATCGAGTGCGTGTTCTTTATTTTTTTGACCTTGATAAATTCTTGTGAATCCAAGGTCGGTAAATCTTTTTTCGACCATATAGGATTCTTTTGCAGTAATGACAACGGTTTTAATCCCTGCTCTTTTGAGCATTACAAGACCTTGTCCGTCTTTTGCGTTAAATACTTTGTATTCTTTTCCGTCTTGGTCGTAAATCAGTCCGCCGTCTGTCATTACGCCGTCAACATCGAAAATGGCGATTTTGATTTTTGCCGCCGCTTTGTTAAGTTCATCTTCTTTCATACTATGCAACTCCGGCTCTTAATAAATTGTGAATGTGAATTATGCCTGTCGGGTGCTTTTCTTCGTCGCAAACCGCAAGGCTCGTGATTGAATATTTTTCCATCAAAGCAAGTGCTTTTACCGCAAGTGCTTTTTCTGTCGTTGTTTTCGGGTTTTTCGTCATAACATCTTTTGTTATAAGTTCATCGACTTTCAAATGTTTCATCAGAATTCTTCTGATATCACCATCTGTCAAAACGCCTGTCATCTTTCCGCTTTCGTCTGTCAAAATTACACAACCCAATTTCTTTTCTGAAATAATTTTGACAACGTCCAAAAATTTCGTATTTTCATCTGCAAGCGGTAATTCCTCTCCTCTTATCATCAAGTCGCCAACCGTGTATAAAACACCCTTTCCGAGAGAACCTGACGGGTGGAACAACAAGAAATCTTCTGCCGAAAATCCTCGTTTTTGCAACAAGCAAATCGCAAGTGCATCACCCATCGCAAGTGCCGCCGTCGTGCTTGCCGTCGGGGCTTTGCCTAACGGGCATGCTTCTTGTTCTACAGATACATCAAAAACAATATCCGCTCTGTTTGCAAGCGTAGAGGTCGTTTTGCCTACAAATGCGATAAGCGGTACTTCAAAACGTTTTATCAACGGGAGAAGATTTAATAATTCAGAGGTCTCTCCACTGTTTGAAAGTGCGATAACCACGTCCTGTCTTGTGATTACGCCAGAATCGCCGTGTGTACTTTCCGCTGGGTGAAGAAAATATGCCGGAGTTCCTGTTGAAGAGAGGGTTGCGGCAATTTTTCGTCCGATGTGACCCGATTTGCCCATGCCTGTAACGATAACCCGACCTTTACTCTTGATGATTGTATCAAGAGCCTGAGTGAGGTTTTCGCCTATTCTGTTTTTCAATTCTGTAATCGATTTTGCTTCTATATCTAATACCGATTTCGCAAGTTCTATCGGTGTATCTAAATTTAATTGTATTGCCGTCATAAGTTTCTCCCTGCTTATATTTTACCAAAAAACGTATTTATGGGCTACTTTTGGGATATATTGCAACATATTGAAAACTTTTTAGAAAATTGTAATTATTGTTTACAAAATTTTACAAAAATATTGAGGGAATGTTTCGAAAAAGTTTTTTGTCTTTTTAGCTTTTTGTGTGGCGAGAATGCTTGTTACTGTTGAATTTTAGTTTTGCGGTAACGGGAATTTTTAAGTTTATTAAAAGTTGAATTAAAGTTCAAAATGTTACAAATACGGAGAGTTAAGTATTTTTTTATGTAAAGTATTTTTCAAACGGGTAAAAACGGTATATTATAGATAGTAATGCAGAATAGTTTTTAGTTTCTGAAGAATTAATTTTATGAACAAAATAGGAACTTTCGGGTTCTTACGAGAAAAATAAAGAATGTTAAACACTCCAAACGAATGGCATAACGAAGACGACATTGAAGAATATACCGATGAAGATTTCTCGGACGGTTACGGTGGTGATTACGGGGAAGATTCGGATTTTGGAACTCTTGATGACAGCGAATATGAAGACGGCGAGTATGATGAAGGCTCAGAAGAGGGTGAAGAAAACGGCGGTGACGGTAACGGCGGCGAAGATGATTTAAAGAAAAAAATCATTATCGGGGTTGTGGCTGTTCTTGTTCTTTTGTTGCTATTCGGCGGAATTTTCCTTTGCGTTAAGAAAATGACTCAAAAAGCCGCAACTGCTACGAATGTTGAAACTGTTGTAGGTGGAGAAGAAGGCGAAGTCGGCATTGAAGCAGGAGATGCAGAGGCTGACGGAGAGGTTTCCATTGATGTTGATGACGGTTCGGCTGATGCTGAAGGCGGAGATGTTGCTATTGAAGATTCAGGCGAAGATGCACTCGGAGTGGGTGCTCCTGCAAAGACACCAGATGTAACCACTGAAGGTGGCGGATTAGAAATTGAAGTTGATGAAGGTGCACCGACATTTGCTGACAAACCGAATGATGTGAATAATGTTACTATATCAATCGGTGATGTAGGAAGAAAAAATCCTTTTGCAAAGGTTGGTGGCTCAAGCAAATCAAAATCATCATCAGGCTTCAAATCTGCTGGCGACGGTTTAGATTTCGAAATTATCGAACCACCTGAACTTGGACCAGAAGATAAAACTATTACAAAACTTTTGGAAACAAAAGTTACGGGTATCATGTATGATGCGAGACGTCCTTCTGCAATTGTAAATATTGACGGAGTTGACCAATTAGTCAGAGTAGGTGATATTTTAAGCGGATTTGAATTTATTTCAATCACAAGAAACAAAGTTGTTATTCGTTCTGATGACAACATTTACAGGGCATCTGTCGGACAACCGTTAAATGCCGAAAAAATCACAAATCCTGTTGAAATTTCGAACTTGGAATCGAAATTCAAGGGTTCGATGAGACGCTGATATTAATTACAAATGAGGCAAAAAAATGTTAAAAATGCTAAAAAATAAAGTATTACCAATGATGCTTGCAGGGTTGTTGATTTTCGGCAATTTGCAACTTTCTGCAAATGCGAGAGCTTGGAATTTTGATAACAATGACGAAGAATACGTCAGTTTGCAAAATCCAGCCATTCCGAATGGTAACTCGATTGTTTCGATTTCATTTAGAAACACCGATGTTCAACAAGTTCTTCGTATGTTCGCTGACAGAGCGGGTTTGAACTTTATCACGATTGGTGATGTTTCAGGCGAAGTCACAATGGACTTGGTTGACACTACGTTGACCAATGCTATTAACCTTGTTGCTGAAACGGCAAAACTCACTTACGTTGTTGATAATCAGACTTTGATTGTTATGACGATTGACAGTGCGAAGGAAAGCAATTATGCAAAGAAAAGCATCAGAAAAATCCCGATTAAATATGCAGATGCAGCATCGGTTGCTGATTTTCTTAACAGTAACATTTTCGGTTTGGGCAAACCAGGGCTTTCTGCCGGTGATGTAGTTGTTACAGACCCTTCGAGAAACGAAATTATGATTTTCGGTACACAAAATGATTATTTGATGGCGAAAAAAGTCATTGCAAAAATCGATGAAAAACCGATAACTACGACATACAAAATTAACAACGTAACGCCGAAGGAAATGGCACAGTTGCTTTGTGATTCATTGTTCTCTGGTGGTGCCGCAGATGCCGGCACGACCAAAATGGCAGGTACTTTAACAGGTGCTGCAGAAGGAATTGCGTTAGGTGCTGGACAAATCGCTTGTAAGGTTAAAAACACTGTTTCAGGCAAAAACTTGAAATCATTTGCTTCTGCTCCGATTACGGTTGTTTACAACACTACATTGGGCACGATTAATGTAATTGGTGGTTCTAATGAACAAATCCAATTAATTAATGAATTTATCGTTCTTCACGATAAAAAGCAACCTCAAGTCCTTCTTGAAATGGTTGTTATGGAACTTTCAGAAAATGCTGACAGAACATTCCAAAACGACTGGGTGTTCCAAAACGGTGATTTCCCTGTAAGTTTCATCGGTGGTGTTCTTCAAACTGGGCCGATTATTTTCTTCAACAAGCAAAATATGCCTGGTTCATACAAAATCGGTGCTTACGGCAAATCGGCACTTTGGGATACAATCACTTGGCTTGAAAGTTCTTCAAAGGCAAAAGTTTTGCAAAAACCGACAATTATCATTACAAACGGTAGCAAATCTGAAATCGACTTGACGAAGGATTACGTTGAAAAAGTTGACTCACAAGTTTCAGAATCAACGTTTTCAGAAACTCCTGTAATTTCAAGAACATATACAATCGGTAAAGATAACGGTATGAAAATCGATGTTACTCCATTCATTTCGCCCGATGGATATGTTACGATGGACGTAAACCTCAACTACTCAACCCCTTACGATAGCGTATATGAATACGATGATTTGGGTGATCAAGTTAAGGCCGGTACTTTGCTCGAAAGAAGAAACATGAAGTTGAAGGGCGTTCGAGTTAAGAACGGTGAAACTTTGGTACTTGGCGGTTTGATTGTCGAAAACGATACAAACTCTGTTCAAAAAATTCCGCTCTTAGGTGATATTCCTTACCTTGGCGTATTTTTCAGAAATACAAAGACTTACAAGGATAAATCAGAAATGGTTATTTTGATGACCCCGAGAGTTCTTGAAGAAGCGGAAGATATGGTTGATTTATAGAAAAGTAGGGAGTTTTAAAACTCCCTCTTTTTTGTTGATTGCAGAGAGAAAGTTATGAAAAAAACATCAAAAAATAATATGTTTTTTATAATGTTTTTGATAGGAATTTTTTTGTTCGTTTTCGCTTTTAATTACGTTATGGACGTTTTCGATTTTAAGTTTGACGATAAATATAATCTTTATTCTTATAGAAAATCAGATTGGCTTTATTCTAAAATCAAAAAAAGTTCTGAAATGAAATACGATAAGGTGCAAATTGGCTCTTCAACGTCTGCATATTGGACTGATATGGGCAAATGGCAAGTTGCAAATATTATGACGCTTGGAATAAGTTACGAAAAAATATATGACATTTTTGAGGTATTTTATGAAATTCACCCCGAGGTGAAAACGGTCTTTTTACCCCTCGAATATGCCACGATTTTGCTGGATTATTACCCTATTAACGACTTGACAAAGTTTGACGGTAAGCGACATTTGTCGATTTCGGAGTTTGTTAATTACTATTTTTCTGCAGAAATTACTTATTTGAGTTTTAAAACGGCAAAAGATAAGATTATTGGTTTGCAAGGTTTGAACTCAGTTGCTGATTCGGAGGAAAATTCTGATGTTATGGTTGCCACAACAAGAAGAGTTTCTTATGACGGATTGGTAAAAGAAGAAGAATTTCAAAAAGATATATTTTATATCGAAAAGTTTATAGATTTATTGCATGACAAAAATATCGAGATAATTTGTTATATTGCACCGATGAATTATGTTCAACTTCAAGGAATTATGTCGCCCGAAAATTTCAGACGAGTTGAGGAAATGAAGTCAAGAATCGTTGATAAAGGCGTGCCGATTTACGCTTTTTCTTTTGCAAATAAATATAATGTTGAGAAAATGACTGATACGCTGATGTTTTATGATGTCGTTCACCCTGATATTTTGTATGGCAATATGGCTTTTGATGCGATTTTGAATGATAAAAAGTCGGATTTGTATAAATTGATTACGAAGGATAATTTGCAAATGACGAATAGGCTTTTCAGACAAGGGATTGAGGCTTATAGACAAAATTATAAGGATTACATAAAAGAATATACAAATTACGACGATAAGGCACAGTCAAAGGATTTTCAGAATATTGTTTACAAAAAAATCCCTGACAATCTTATGAAATATCATTATTAATCTTCAATTTTTTTGATTATTAATGATGTGTTGATGCCGCCGAAAGCGAAATTGTTTGTCATTATTATGTTTGTGTCGATTTTTCGACCTTCACCTTTGATGTAATCAAGTTCGCCGCAATTTTCGTCGATTTCGTTTAAGTTTAATGTGGGGCAAAACCAGTTGTTTTCAAGCATTTTGATTGACAAAATCGCTTCGATTGCACCGCATGCACCAAGGGTGTGTCCCGTGTAACTTTTTATTGTGCTGATAGGAACTTTGCGGTTGAAAACGCTTCTTGTGGCTTGAGTTTCGGCTATATCGCCTTGGACAGTTGCTGTTCCGTGTGCGTTGACGTAGCCGATTTTATCTGGTGAAATTTTTGCATTTTCAAGAGCCTGTTGCATTACAATCGCCATCGTTTCGAAGTTTGGATTTGTAATGTGCGTGCCGTCGGTGTTTGTGGCATAACCGATGATTTCGGCGTAAATCTTTGCCCCTCTTGCTTTTGCGTGTTCATATTCTTCTAAAATCAGCGTGCCTGCACCTTCTCCGATGACAAGTCCGTCACGATTTTTGTCGAAGGGTGAGGGAGTGAGTTTTGGGGTGTCGTTTTTGGCACTCGTTGCGTAAAGTGTGTCGAAAACGGCTACTTGCGTGGGGTGATATTCTTCTGCTCCGCCAGCAATCATCACGGTTTGTTGCCCACTTTTTATTGCTTCATAAGCCGCTCCGATACCCATTGAGCCTGATGTGCAGGCTGTTGAGGTCGGAATTAACCGTCCTGTCGTTTTAAAGTAAACGGAGATGTTGACGGCGGTTGTTTGGGGCATCATTTTGAGGTAAGAACCGGAGTTGAGATTTTTCACTTCGTGGTTGACACTCATTGAGTAAAAATCCATAATTGCATCAAGCGAACCTGATGAAGAACCGTAACTGACGCCTGTTTTGCCTGATGTGATGATTTCATTATTCAAAAGTCCTGTATCTTTCAGGGCTTCTTCTGTGCAAGCGGTTGCGTAGATTGCGACCGTACCCATTGAGCGAGTGATTTTTCTTGTGAAATGTTCCGGTTTCGTGAAATTTTTTACCCTTGCCGCAAGTCTTGTTGTCAATTTTTCGTATTGGTCAAGGTCGGATTGGTAATCAACGCAATTTTCGTATGTGTGAAGCCTTTCGAAGGCATCATTGGGTGTGTTTCCGAGTGATGAAACCAACGACATTCCAGTTATGACAACTCTTTTCATTAACAAAGACCTCCGTTGACGGAAATGACTTGTCCTGTGATGTAGGAAGCCTTTTCACTCATTAAATATGCCGCCAAACTTGCGACTTCGTCTGCTTTTCCGAACCTTTTCATCGGGATTAATTTCAAAACTTCTTCTTTGGGCAAATCTTTTGTCATGTCCGTCTCAATAACCCCTGGAGCAATGCTGTTGACCGTTATGTCTCGTTTTGCAAGTTCCAATGCGAGAGACTTTGTCGCCCCGATAATACCCGCTTTCGAGGCGGAATAATTTGTCTGTCCTCGATTACCAGTAATGCCTGAAACCGACGTCACTGTGATAATTCTGCCTTTTATTCGTGCTTGAATCATTGGCAAAACGACCGGCTTTAATACATTGTAAAAGCCGTTGAGATTTGTGTTTATAACATCGTCCCATTCGGCATCTTCCATTGCGGGGAAAACGTTGTCCTTGTTGACTCCTGCGTTTAAAATCACCCCGTAAAAACTTCCGTTTTCACTGATATATTTTTCAAGAACTTCTTTGCATTGTTCCCTGTTTGAAATGTCGAATTGCAAGATGTCACAAGACTTTCCGGTATTTTCAATTTCGGCTTGAGTATTTTTTGCCGCATCAAAATTTTTGGAATAATGAAGAACAACGTCAAAGCCTTCTCTTGTAAGCGTTATGGCGATTTCTCTGCCAATTCCTCGGTTTGAACCAGTAATCAAAACTTTTTTATTCATCAGATTTTAATATTTCCTCAAGGTTGTCGGGTTGGTACGCATTTATTGTAGCACAAGCGATTTCATCTTGCGTGTCGTCAAAAATTTGGCAGCCAAAGGCACAAATTTTATGGTCGTTGTAAATTTCTTCAACCTTTATAAAATATTCTTTTCTGTTTTCAAATTTTTCAACGGCATTGTTGTAAATTCTTGTGCCAAGCAAAAAGCCAATTTGGGGACTGTTTTCGCCTCTTTTTAGGTATGAATAGCAACCGATAGTTTGTGCCATAAATTCTATGCCTGCAACAGATGAAATTCCGTTTATCGTTTTATCGAAAAATGGCATTGTGTCTTTAATTTTTACTTTTGAAACAAGATAATTTTTTTCAAAATTGACTTCTGTAACTTCGTCAATTAAAATCATTGGAAATTCGTGAGGGAGTATTTTTTCGACGGAAAGGTTTGATTTGCCCAAAATCATTACGGCATTAGTGCCACCAAATCCGAAGGCATTGTTCATAACATATTTGATATTATTGTGAGAATTTTCCGCAGCGAGGTTGATTTTTGGTAAATTTTCGTCGAAAGCACCGTCGTAGTTGTGTTTTAGAATGATGCCATTTTCAATACATTTGCAGCAAAGTGCCGTTTCGATTGCAGCAGCAGCACCAAGACAGTGTCCGGTGATTGATTTTGTTGAACTGCAAGGAGTTTTGTCTTTGAAAATTTTAAACATTGACTTGGCTTCAGTTTCGTCGTTTGCGAGTGTTCCCGTGCCGTGAAGGTTGATGTAATCGATGTCATTTTCGGTTAAATCAGAGGCTTTCAGGGCGATTTTTACGGCATTTACGATTTGTTCGCCCGTTGGTTCGGGTTTTGAAGCGTGGTAGGCGTCAGAGGTTTCGCCGATGCCTAAAATATCGATGCCGAAAGCATTTCGCTCGATTGTGAAAAGTGCTGCCCCTTCGCCGATGTTTATCCCTTTTCTGTTTTTGGAAAAAGGTTGAGTTTTTTCGTTTGAAAGAATTTCTAATGAGTTAAATCCGTGGACGGATAAATTGGCTAAAGCATCTGTGCCGCCGACGATTGCGGCTTTGCAAAATCCTGTTTTTATTAATCTTTTTGCGGTTGCAAAAACTTTTATTCCTGAAGAACATGCTGTCGAGATTGATGCGGCGTAATTGTTAGTGCCAAGCAGGTTTTTGAGGAAAATTGCGGGGTTTCCGATTTGGGATAATTTTTCGTTTCCGCTTTCGGAAAATTCTTCTGCCCCAGAATTAGTCGTGGCAATGATTACAGCGACATTGTCCGCACCGTATTTTTTGATGAAATCATCTAACCTCATTCTTTTTGCAAGAGTGCATAAAAGTCTGTTAGTCCTTGTGTTGTAATCGATTTGGTCAATTGGTTCTAAATTTGCGTGGACTTTTCCGAAGTAAAAAGTTTGTCCGGTGATGAAATTTTCGTCTTTTTTGAGGTGGCTATTGCCGTCTATGATTGCATTTTGAAAAATCTCGTCGATATTGTCTCCGAGATTGCAAATTGCGTCATATTTTGTAATACAGATAGCCGTCATAATTGAATTTCTGTTCCGATTTAATTACACTGATTTTAGCATGAAAATTTTCGATTTGATATTTTATATAAATAAATTCCATTGTGGGGACGATGTAGATTTGTCGTTTCTTTCGCCGATTATGACGAGAAAGTTCTCAAAACTTGATAAGGTGGCACTTTCGGCAATGTTCAAGTGTTATGTCAAAAATACTAATCCAAGTTTGGTTTTTGGCTCGATGCACGGACAATTCGGACGTTTGGCTAAGTTGACAGAGCAGTTTAAACAGGAGAATGAGGTTTCTCCGATTGGATTTTCGGCATCTGTGCATAATAACACTATTGGTGTTTTTTCTTTGATTAATAAAATCAATGCACCTTATACGGCGATTTCTGCAGGCGAAAATACCTTGTCTAATACGCTTTGTGAGGGGTTTGCACAGTTGAAAGAGACAAAAGAGGTTTTGTTGTGCTGTGCAGATAGTTTTGAAGGGAAAGATTATGCTATATCTGCTTTAATTTCAAAAAAATCTTCTGAGGGTGCGATAAAAGTTCGAATGACGAATTCGAAAAAAGAAGTCGAACAGGACGAATATCAATCATTTGCAAGGTTTTTAATGGGCGATGAAAAATATTTTTACGGAAATTTTTTCAGATTGGAAAAAGTATAATGAGCCTTTTGTTTAGAAAAATTTCATTCTTTTTTGCCTTGGTATTTTTCGGAATAGGTGCATTGTTGTTGGGTTTCGTGGTTTTTCCAGTTGTTCAAATTTTTTCTAAAAATTCAAAAAATTATAAAATCAGATGTGCAAAAATCGTTCATTTTTTGTGGCGAATTTTGGTGAAATATATTGAAATAACAGGGATTATTAAGGTTAATGCAGACGAGAAAAATTCCTTGATAAAAAATAAAATCATAGTTGCTTCGCACCCGAGTTACATTGACATATTGCTTTTGATTGCACTTGTGCCGAATTCGCTTTGTCTTGCGAAAAATTCGATTTTGAACAATTTTGTTATGAAAAATATTGTGAAATCGCTGTATATCACTAACGATGGGTCTGTTGAGGATTTTTTGAAGAAATCAAAATCGGCACTTGATGACGGATTTAATGTGATAATTTTTCCTACGGGAAAAAGAGTTGATGAAGGCGAAAAAGTGCATATCTACAAGGGGGCGGCACAGTTGGCGATTGAGTCAAAATATCCAATTGTTCCTGTGAAAATTTCAACGTCTGAGTCTTTTTTGACAAAAAATCATTCGATTTTTCAAATTGGAGAAAAAACAGTCGAGTTTGTTATAAAAACACAAGATGAAATAGTCGTGGAAAACATCAAAACTGTTGATATGACTGAAATATCGCTTAGAAATAAGATTTGTTCAATTATTAAGGAAAAAATATAAAATTTGCCTTTCGTTATTGGTTTGGGCTATAATTTTTGTATGACTTTGGAAGATGAAATAAAAAATTTAATAATTTCCTCTCTTGATTTGGAGGACATGTCGCCCGAGGATATTAAGGACGATGAGGCTCTTTTTACGACAGGGCTTGGTCTTGACTCGATTGATGCTCTCGAACTCGGTATGGCGATTCGAAAAAAATACAATATCACGCTTGACGAAGACAAAGAGAAAAACAAGCAATATTTTTACTCCGTCAAGACTTTAGCAGATTTAATAAGGTTGAAAACAGATGTCAAATAACTATTCTAAGGAAGAAATTGCGGAAAAATTGAAAGAAATCATGGTTAATGATTTTGAAATTTCAGAGGATTTAATCAAGCCTGAGGCAAATTTGTTTAAGGATTTAGAATTTGACAGCATTGATGCGGTCGATTTAGCCGTAAAATTGCAGCAATATACGGGCAAAAGAATTCAGCCGCAAGATTTCAAGGAAATCAGAACGTTTGAGGATGTCGTGAACGCCGTATCTGAATTGCTGAAATAATCATGAAAATTCCGAAGTTTTTAAAGTTAATAATTCCCGTGTTTTTCACGTTTTTTGTAATTGGATTTTTTTATGTTTCAAAAATTTCGGCAGTAAAATTGTACCCGGTTTTGATGAATTTTTTGTTTTTCTGTATTTTTTTGGGTTCTCTTATGGGAAAAGAAACTGTAATACAAAAAATCGCAAAAACGCTTGACGGAAAACTTGAAGAGCCTGTAAAAACTTACACAAAAAATCTTACTTATGTTTGGATAGTATTTTTGTTTTTTAATTTTTTGATGTCGGTTTGGAGTTTATTTTTACCTGACAAATTTTGGGCTTTGTATAATGGATTTATCTCGTATCTCTTGATTGGTGGGGTTTTTGCGGTAGAATTACCTATAAGATATTTTTTCAAAAAAAGGCATAATGTTTGATGTTTGAAAAGTTTTTTACGGATAAATTTGATGATGAATTTTTTCTTGTTCGCAATGGCGAAAAAATGACTTTTGCAAACGTTAAAGAACTTGTTGTAAAGAAGGCTGAAACCCTTGATAAAACTAAACAAGTTCTGATTTTTGGAGAAGATAATTTTGATTTTATAATTTCATTTTTTGCTGCTGTTTTTTTAAGGAAAGAAATTTTTTTAGCGGATAAAAATGTGCCTTTTAATCTTGAAAAGACTTATGATGATAGCGTTTTTGCCTTTGAGCAAATTAATTTAAAAAATGTTTTCATAAATTTTTTGACCTCGGGGTCGAGTGGAAATTCGAAAATTGTCAAAAAAAGCCTGTTTAATTTGGTTCGAGAGGCTGAAGATATTGGAAAAACCTTTCTTTCGGGCGAAAAAGATTTCAGATTTTGTTCGACAACAACGTTAAATCATCTTTTCGGCTTCACTTTTCATTTTATGACGCCGTTTGTTAATGAATTTGTGATTGACACAAATAGTGTTCAATACCCCGAAAATGTCAAGCACGACAACTGTTTTCTCGTTTCGAGTCCTTCGTTTTTGGAAAAAATTTATAAGTACAATTTGAATTTTGAAAAATCGCCGAAATTCATTGTGGCTGCTGGGGCAAAGTTGGCTGATGATGTTTTTGAATATTTTGAAAAAAATTCTAAGGTTATTGAAATTTATGGCAGCACGGAAACGGGTGTGGTTGCTCATAGAGAGCATTTTGAGCAAAAATATTTAACCCTTTTTGAAAATATTTCGATTCAAAAATATGAAAACAAAATTTTGAGGATATCGTCGGATTATTTTTACGAAAAATCGCTGGAACTTTCGGATTTGATTGATTGTAACGGTAAAAATGAAATAACTGTACTTGGAAGACTTGACAGGGTTTTGAAGATTTCTGAAAAAAGAATTTCGGCTGATGTTTTTGAAAAATATTTAAAAACTTGTGATTTTATCTCTGATATTTATTGTTTGAAAATTGATGAAAAGTTAGGTGCTGCGGTCGTTTTGACAGATAAAGGCAAGGATTTTTATTTGAAATTCGGGAAGGCTGAGTTGGTCAAAAATCTCAAGACAGTTTGCCTTGAAAAGTTCGAAATTGTGCCGCAAAAATGGCGTTTTTTGCCTGAAATTTATAAAACTTCGGCTGGAAAAGTTGATAAGAAAAAAATTGAGAAGATTTTTTTGACAAAATTAACGTTTCCGTTTGTTTTGGGGCAAAAAATTGAGGGTGATGTTGCAGAAATTGATATGATTTTTCCAAAAAATTCTAATTTTTTCAAAGGTCATTTTCCTAATTTCCCCGTGCTACCAGGGGTTGTGTCATTATATTTTGTGACATTTTTCGCAAACGAATTTTTCAAAACCTCAATGTCGCCGCAGGTTATTCGAAAAATAAAGTTTTCAAAGTTGATTTTGCCCGATAAAAATGTTACGTTGAGACTTAAAAATTCTGAAAAATCGGTTGCTTTCGAGATTGTTTCGGGGCAAAATAATTATGTTTCTGGAGTTATTTCAAAAGAAAAAATTTACGAATGACGAGGCTTTATGGCGATATTTAAGGCAGAAACAACTATAAAAGTTCCATTTTATGACAACGACCCGATGGGGGTGGTTTGGCACGGAAATTATGTCAAATATCTAGAAATTGCTCGCTGTGACACCCTCGCAAAAATCGGCTACGATTATATGGACATGAAAAATGATGGGGTGATGTACCCGATTGCGAAACTTGATATGAAGTATATAAAGCCGTCGACTTTTGCCCAAAACCTCCGTATGGTAACGGTTATCGAGGAACTTGAACCTTCATTGATTATAAAATACGAAATTTTTGATGAAAAAGGAGAGAAAATTTTTAAGGGCAAATCGATGCAAATTTGCGTTAACATTGAAACTAAACAAAGTGTTTACGTTGCACCGCAAAGGTTTAAGGAACTTTTAAATGTATAAAATTCTTTCTATAGTTTTTATACTTTTTGTTTTCGCAATGCCTGCTTTTTCAATCGTTGAAAAAACACCGGCGTCAGTTGTGGCAAGCAGTTTGCCTGTTTTGCAGTCTGTTGATTGTAAGTTTGTGCAAGAAAGAACTTTTAGTGGCTCGAAAGTCATGTCCTCAGGGGATTTTAGGTTTGTCAAAGGCAAAGGCGTTTATTTTATAACGACTTATCCTATCAAGGCGACTTCGTCCTATACAGCAGCAAATAACCGCTATATCAACGATATCATACTTGCCGTTACGAAGAAAAATTTTTCCAAAATCGATAAAGATTTTGATTTGTTTTTGCAAAAATCGTCAAAAAATTCGTCTTGGAGCGTTCGTTTGATGGCTAAAAACGAAAATATCAAAAATCATATTGAGTCGATAAAGATTTTTGGCGACAATAAACATATTACGCAAATTCAGATATACCAAGTAAATCCGACTATTCTGACGGATATAAAATTCCGCTTTGGAGATTAAAATGGGCAAGAAAATCTTTGTTTTTGTCGTTTTTGTTATCGTAGTTTGTGGACTTGTTTTCGGTAAAATGCCCGAAACTAACCTGCTCAAGGCTGTTTTGCCACAAAATCAATCAGTTTTGATTAAGGCTTCGGACAAATTTTCTTCTGCCGTAAATGTCGTTTTTGAAGCGGAGGATTCTTTTGAGGCTGAAATCCTGAAAGATGACTTCTTGAACGACTTTGGAGTGGATAAGGTTTCTCATTTTGAGTTTGAAAATTTACTCTCAGAGTATAATTCTGCAAGGTCTAATTTTTTGTCTGAAAAATCTCGAAAACTGTTGTTAGACAAGCGTTATGACGATGTGTTTAAAAATTCGAGGCAATTTCTCTATAATCCAGCGAGCGTGATTGTTTCCGAGCCAAAAGATGACCCTTTTATGCTTTTTTCTGATTTCGTTTCGAACTTGTTGCAAAAAGAAGTCAGATATAGCACGGACTTTGGTGGAAATGGTTATGCCGTTTTGAACTTGAACAATCTTCAAAAATCAGATATAAACCAACTTTTCGAACTTCAGAAAAAATATTCTGTTGATGAAAAAAAAGTCTATTTGACAGGTTCGCCCGTTCATTCTTTTTATACAAGTGAACGTTCAGCCAATGAAATCAACGTTATTGCCTTGTTTTCGGCTATTTTCGTTTTAACTTTGACTTATTATTATTTTAGAAATTTCAAGGTTCTAATCCCAATAATCGCAAGCATTTTGGCTGGTATTGGAATCGGTTATTGCTTAACTGCTTTGATTTTTAAAAATGTTCACGTTTTAACATTCGTCTTTTCGACTACTCTCATCGGCATTTGTGTTGATTATTCGTTGCATTGGTTTGTGGAAAAAGACAAGGAAAAATTGTTTCAAAGCCTTACCGATAGTCTTGTTACGACGGTTGCAGCGTTTGCGGTTTTGATTTTTGCGAATATTCCTTTGCTCGGTCAAATCGCCGTATTTACCGCTACTGGCTTGATTTCGGTGTTTTTTATCGTTAAATACTTCTATTACGGGCTTGAGTTTGATTTTCCACAAAAAAATAAATTTCCTTGTTTAAAAATTAAATATAAAAAATTTATTTTGGTGTTATTTGCGGTGTTTATTGCATTTGGGCTTGCGAGGGTTAAGTTTACGGACGATATAACGACGCTTTATAAGCCATCTGTAGAACTCGCCCTTGGTGAGCGGATTTTGAACGATATTTCTCTTGATAAATCAAGAACAATCGTTGCGGTTACGGGCGAAAATATTCAAAAGATTTTGGAAAAAGAAGAGCAGGTCAAAGATATCGTAAATGCTAAGTTTGTGGCACTTTCGGATTTTGTTCCTTCAATTAAAAGACAAAATTCAAATCGAGAATTGATTGAAAAATTGTATGACAAAAAACTCAACTCTTGTTCTGATATATTGTCGTCGGAGCAAATTCGCCATTTGTCGGGTGATTTGCCACAAAAAGAAATTTTGCCAAACTTTGAGAAAAATAATTTTTTGAAAAATTTTATGCTTGATGAAAAAACGTCTGTAATGGTTGTAAATAAAGACATTGAGTCCGATTTAAGGATTGACGGTGCGAGTGTAATTAACATTGCAAAAGATGTTTCTTTTCAACTCGAAAAACACCGAAAAACGTGCGTGCAGCTTGTTTTTGTGGCATTTTTAATGCTTTTAGGCTATTTGTATTTGAGATATGAAAATGGGGCATTTAAGATTATTTTGCCGTCGATTTGTGGAATATTGACGAGTTTTGCGGCACTTGGGTTGACGATGCAACCTGTAAATTTATTTCATATTTTTGCGATGTTTTTGATTTTAGGGTTCACGCTCGATTATTCGATTTTCAGAATTTCCAAAATCAAAAATTCTGCTGATGCTGTCCTGATTTCCTGTTTGACGACTGCTTTTTCGTTCTTTTTGTTGACGTTTACTTCGTTCAAGCTCATTTCGTCTTTGGGCTTTGTTTTGTCGGTCGGAATTTTTTCGTCGTATCTTTTTAGTTTGATTTTAATTGACGGGGGCAATGATGAAGTGGTATGATGTCAAAGAACGCTCAGCGGGCGAAAAACGGCTGATTTTAACATACTATATTTACAAACTTTTCGGCAAATTTCCTGTCAAAATTATTGCATTTTTTGTTGCTGTTGGAACTTTTTTCTCAAGCAAAGATTTGAGAGAATATTCTAAAAAATATCTTTCAGTTATTGGTGTTAAACCGAATAATTGCAATGTGTTTAGGCATTTTTTGTCTTACGCATTATCTCTCGTTGATAAAATTGAGGTTTTTGGTGGCAATTTTGACAAGAAAAAAATTGCGACAGAAAATGTTTGTGAAGATTTTTGGCGGTATCGAGAGGAAAATAAAGGTGCTGTTTGCATTTTTTCTCATGTCGGAAATATTGATGTTGCAAGGGTTTTGATTGAAAATGAGCAAAAAATTTCTATTGTTTTAAGTCTTGAGCAAGCAAAGATTTTTCGGAATTTTTTGTGCAAAATTTCAAGTTCAAAAAACATAAATTTAGTCCCTGTTGAGCAAATCGGGGTCGAGACTGTAATCGACTTGAAAGATAGGACCGAAAAGGGCGAATTTGTGTTCATTGCTGGGGATAGGACTTCAAAAAACAATCGAAATGTCGAGGTCGAGGTTTGTTCTTTCAAGGTTGATTTCCCCTTAGGAACGTTCAAATTGGCGGAATTGCTTGAGTTACCGGTGTTTTTTATTTCTTGTTTAAAGTCGAAAATAGGTTATGATATGATTGTTAAACGAGCAAAAAATACTTCCTCAAAGCAGATGGCGGTTGAGTTTTCGGATTTTGTAACAGAACAGATTAAACAAGCCCATTTTCAGTTTTATCATTTTTGCGAATTTTTTAAATAAAATCTTGTGTCTTTCAAAAAAAATGTTATAATTCATTTATGAATACTGATTTGAGTTCTTATACTCCATTTTTTGTATTTGCATTTTGGGCTTTGATTGTGATGTTTGTTATGAATAAGAACTTACGTCCGTCGGCACAAATTCTTCGCCGTTATGGCAAGCCAATTGCACATTTTGCCTCGCAAAAATGTTGGCACTCAATTCCTGTAAACAAAAGCAAATCGGTATTTATGGATATGTACCCTGAATTTGTGGTCGTTACTTATCAAAAAAAAGAATTTGTTTTTGACCATAGTTTCAATGATTTCGAGTTTTTAGGGTCGTATCTCACTTTGGTTTTCGAAATTAATGCTCCAGATTTCAAAATTCAAATGACATTGACACGAAAACAAAAAAAGATGCTGCAAGATTTCTTGGGTGAATATTGATTATTGCAAAAAAAAAAAGAACTTCGCAGATATCAGAAGTTCTTTTCGTTTAAATGGTTGCGGGGGTGGGATTTGAACCACACGACCTCCGGGTTATGAGCCCGACGAGCTACCAGGCTGCTCTACCCCGCGGTAACTACAATTCCATTATTGTACGCACATATATAAATTGCAACCCTTTTGTATATTTATATTAAGTTTTGTGATTACAAAATGTCATAAAAATATACAAATCTTGCTTTTTCAGGCAAAATCAAGCCTTTTTCAAAACTATTTCATAAGCGGTTCGATTGCCCTATCCAAAATTCCAAGGCAATATGAAATTGTTATGCCATAATTCGTTATCGGCACGCCCGCTGCTTTGGTTTTTGCAATTCTTGAGAGAATTTCACGTCTATTTGTCATGCAGCCGCCACAATGAATTATAAGTGCATAATCGCTGATATTTTTAATCATATCGTGAGACGCAACGTGTTCAAACGTAAGCGTTTTGCCCGTTTTTTTCTTAATTAAATTCGGAATTTTTACCCGTCCGATGTCGTCCTCGATTGCGTGATGTGAACAACTTTCGCAAATCAAAATTTTATCGCCGTCATTTAGTCCTTCAATCGCTCGAACGCCCTCAACAAACGTCTTTAAGTCACCTTTCAATCTTGCAAACAAAATCGAAAATGATGTTAGCGGAATATTTTCAGGGGTGATTTCTGAAACAATCTTAAACGCTTGAGAGTCAGTGATGACAAGTTTTGGAGGATTTTTTAAAGAATTAATCGCCTGCTTCAAATTATGTTCTGTCACCACGACCGCAACGCAGCGATTGTCCAAAAGTTCACGCAAAACGTTAACTTGCGGCAAAATCAATCTGCCTTTTGGAGCTTCTTTATCAATCGGTGTGACCAAAATGACAGTGTCGTTTTGGTCAACAAGGTTTTCCAAAATTGCAGGCGGATTAATAAAATCTTCTGGTGCAATTCTAATCAACGCTTCTTTTATTTTTGCTGTGACATCTTTGTCGCTTTTGGCGGAAAGGCTTATTTGATAAGTTGTTTCAGCCTTTATTTCTTCAAATTTTTCCTCTGAAATTTTCTCAATATCGTTCTTATTAATCACGGCGACAATCGGAATTTTCTTTTCGTTAAATGTTTTTGCAAGATTTTTTTCAAATTCTGACCAGCCGTCAAAATCGCAAACGATGAGTGCAACATCAGTCCTTTCGATAATTTGCTCGGATTTTTTGACTCTCTGTTCGCCCAATTCGCCGATATCGTCAATTCCAGCCGTATCAATTAACGTGACAGGTCCTAATGGCAACATTTCCATAGATTTTTCCACCGCATCGGTCGTCGTTCCTGCAACTTCAGAAACAATAGAGATGCTTTGATTTGTAATTGCATTGATAAGCGACGATTTTCCGACATTTCTTCTCCCGAAAATCCCTATGTGCAGACGCATTGACTTAGGTGCTTTTTCCATCGTCTATAACCTCTTTCTTTTTTAAATCTGAAAATTTTAGTTGGTTTCTCCAGATAAAAATCAGTACAAAAATGCTGTAAACTAAAATCATCAGGAGTTGTTGGGTCAACGCAACACTGAGTGCTAACGTTTTATTTATGCCGAACAATTTTGCCGCCAAAATAAACGCTCCCTGATAAAGCCCGATATACATTGACGATTGGGGAATTATTGTCGAGAGTGCTATGAACGAAACAATAAAAAGCGAAATTGTAAAATGCGTTTCAATTCCGAAGGCTTGGAACAAAAAACATACCAGAAAACAATCGCCAGCCCACGAAAGTGCACTGAATACGGCAACTTTTCCCATGGTTTTTAAATTTGTAAAAGTCTCAAACCCGTCAACAAAGAGGTTTAACAACGGGTTGCACTTGTCTACGATTTTGCAAATTTTTTCGGAGAGTTCATTTGGCATTCTGCCTGAAAACTCTTTGATTTTTTGACATACAAAATCAACTTTTTTGTATTTGTAAACCCAAATCATGAAAACAAAACTACCCACAAACATAATAATCGCAAATAAAAGTAGATTTAAAACAAATTGTGAGCGATAATGAATGATTATGCCTAACGATAAAAGACAAATTACCGTCAAACCGTCTAAAATCCTTTCTGCAAGCACAGTTCCGACCATACTCATTTTCGAAAATTTATATTTTTGTCCAAAGTAAACCCCTCTGAAAATATCTCCTGCTCGGGCTGGAAGTATTATGTTGAGAAGGTTTGAGGTCATGTATATTTCGTTCAAATCTTTGAGTTTGCACTCCGATTTTGGCAAAAGTTCCTTCCATCTTACTGCTCTTGCCAACATTACAAATACGAAAATGACAAGATAAGGTAAAATGTACCTTTTGTCCATAATGCTACAATGCATAAGCAATTCTTCGAAATTTACGTTCCAAAGCACAATAATCGTGAAAATTATTGTAATTCCAAGTGCGACAATATTACTTTTCTTTTTGCTCATAACGCTTAGACCGAAAATTTTTCAGAAGATTCAATCAAATTAAACGACTTTGATGTTCAAAATGTCCATTCTCTCTTTGAGAGAAAGTTTTTTCTTCAAAATTTCTCTGTTTACGCTTGCAACAAGTCCCTTTTCTTCGACTGGTAAACGTTTGTTGACGGTATCCAAGAATTTTTTCGCTTCTGCGTATTTTTGCATTTTTACGAGCAAAGCGAACTTCAAATCGCAAAATTGTGCGTATAATCTCATATCTTCAATCGTTAAATATTCAAACGCCAAATCAAGGAATGCAAGTGCGTTTTTGAAATCGCTCAATGCGTCACAAACAGTCGCCATAGATGACATAACAGTTGCATCACAAGGTTTCAATGCTGCTGCTTGTGCATAATAATCGAAAGCCTTTTTCATCTTTCCGATTGCAAAATAAATATCTCCCAAAAATTTCAAACTTTTAACGTGATACGGTGTTAGTTTTATTGCCTTTTTGAGCAATTTGATTGCCTTGTCTGCTCTGTCGAAGTAGAAGAAATAATCCTCTGCTTCTCTGTAATATCTTTCCGTATCAATGTTTAAAACATTGTCATCAAATAATATTTTTGAATTTTTAAAATATTCTATAGTCATCTTATTTACTTACTTTTGTTAAAGCGTGTCCCCAATGAAACTATCATAGTTCAATCAGAAAATCATTACCATAGGGAAAAAACCACAAATAGTGTTAAAATTTCCCAAAACGCATGTATAGCATGGATTTTCATGTTTTTTTAACTTTTATTAAGAAAACTCAATAAAATCGCACATTACGGCTGAAAATATCCCGAAAACGCATGTGTATCATGCTTTTTCACCTGCTGAAAAAATGTTACTGTTTCTTAATAAAAACTTAATGTCGTGACTGTTTTTGAGGGGTTTGGGGGGCAAAAATGATGTGTTTTGCGGCATGGAAGCATGCCTCGGATATGAATTTGGTTTGGCAAAATTGGTGGTAAGCCTTATGGGGACTGTGATTTTGGACATGCTTTTCTATCTTCGTTTGAAATAAAGATAAAATATTGTAAAAAATAGTTTTTTTACGGGCAAAAACAATGTTTTTTGTGTAATAATACGAAGTATGGAGAGACATGTTGCGAAAATTTTAGGATATGATGTTGACTTGTTCAGTTTTGACCAAGCCATGGATTACATCGTCAAAAAGAGTGAAACCCAAAGCACTCAAACGATTACGCTCAATCCCGAGATGATTGAATTGGGCGATAAAAATCAAGAATTTTCAGAAATTTTGAAAAATGCAGATTTGGTTATTCCCGATGGCGTCGGAATTAAGTTGGCACTGAAGATTTACGGAATTGCACAAGAACAGATTCCGGGGATAGAATTTTCTGGAAGATTGATTGAATATTGTGCGAAAAACTCGCTCCCTGTCGCTTTAATCGGTGCAAAGGAAGAAACTTTGCAGTTGGCTTGTCAAAAACTTAAAGAAAAAAATGACGGATTGAATATTGTTTACGCTCGAAATGGTTATTTCAAGGAAGATGATGAGCGTGCAATTGTTGATGAAATGAAGTCAAAAAATCCGAAATTGGTTTTGGTTGCACTTGGTGTACCGAAACAAGAGATTTTTATTAAAAAGTATAAAAACGAATTTCCGAACACAATTTTCGTCGGAGTTGGCGGAAGTTTTGATGTTTGGTCCGGAAATGTAAAAAGAGCACCAAAAATATTCAGACAGTTAGGTTGCGAATGGCTTTGGAGATTGATAAAAGAGCCGTCAAGATTTAAGAGAATGTTTCCTACTTTACCGCTCTTTTTGTTTAAGGTTATAATAAATAAGAAATAATTTATTATGTTGTATGTAGTATAGAAGAAAAGGTGATTTATGTTAAAAGTATTATCCGATGAAGAAATCAAAGAAATTCAATCAATTACCAAAAAACTTCGTGCAAACATTGTCAGAATGATTCACAATGCTCAATCCGGTCACCCGGGTGGAAGCCTTTCTGCGATTGACATTTTGGCTGTTTTGTATACGAAAGTTATGAAACAATTCCCTGATTGGGACAAGAACCCTGATTTTGAAAATCGTGACAGATTTGTATTGTCAAAAGGTCACGCATCAGCGGCTATTTACTCAATTTTGGCACATTGCGGATACTTCCCTGAAGAAGATTTGCTCGAATACAGAAAATTCGGTACAAAACTTCAAGGACACCCTTGCTGCACAAAACTCAAAGGCATTGAAGTTTCAACAGGTTCTTTGGGACAAGGTCTCTCAATCGCTTGCGGTATGGCTTTGGGCTTGAGATTGAGCAAAAAAGATAATTACGTTTACACTCTTATGGGTGATGGCGAACTTCAAGAAGGTTCAGTATGGGAAGCAGCAATGAATGCGGCTCATTACAAGTTAAACCACCTTATTGCAGTTGTTGACAGAAACAGACTTCAAATCGACGGTAACACCGAAGATGTTATGGCAGTGGGCGATGTTGCGGCTAAGTTTGCAGCATTTGGCTGGAACACTTTGGAAATCGACGGACACAATATCGAAGCGATTTACGAAGCATTCGAAAAAGCAAAAGAATCGCAAGACAAACCGACCGTAATCGTTGCAAATACGATTAAAGGCAAAGGTGTTTCATTTATGGAAAACCAAGCAGGTTGGCACGGTAAAGCGCCTAACGATGAACAGTTGGCACAAGCATTAGAAGAATTGAAGTAGAAAGGTGTAACAATGACTGAAGTAGTAAAAAAATCAGCAAGAGGCGAATACGGCTTAACGCTCGCAGACCTTGGCAAAACAAATGAAAACATTGTAGTTATTGATTGCGACCTTTCAGGTTCAACAATGACAAAATATTTCAGAGAAAAATTTCCAGAAAGACACTTCAACGTTGGTATTGCAGAACAAGACGCAGTTACAACGGCAGTAGGTCTTTCAACAACAGGTAAAATTCCCTTCGTTTCTACATTTGCAGTATTCGCATCAGGCAGAGCATGGGAACAAATCAGAAACGGTGTTTGCTACCCGAATTTCAACGTAAAAATCGTTGCAACTCACTGTGGTATCACGGTTGGGGAAGACGGAGCAAGTCACCAAGCACTTGAAGATGTTGCAATTATGAGAGCAATCCCGAACATTACGGTTATTGCTCCTGCTGATGCAACGGAAGTTCGTGAAGTAATCACTTGGGCGGCAGAATACAAAGGCCCTGTTTACGTTCGTGTATCAAGAGCGAACTTGCCTGTAATCTTCAAGGAAGGCGAATATAAATTTAACCCGAAAAAAGCGGTTGTTATGAAAGAAGGTAAGGACGTAACCGTTGTAACAAACGGTGAAACGACTTGTGAAGTGGTTGAAGCGGCTAAAATGCTTGAAGCAGAAGGCATCAGCGTTGAAGTTGTACACGCACCTGTTGTTAAACCTTTAGACACAGAAACAATCGTAAATTCTGCAAAGAAAACAAACAGAGTTATCACGGTTGAAAATCACTCAATCATCGGCGGTTTGGGTGGTGCAGTATGCGAAGCACTTTCCGAAAATTATCCCGTAAAAGTTTCAAGAATCGGTATCAACGACCAATTCGGTCAAACAGGTACTGCTTCTGAACTTATGGAATACTACGGATTGTCAGCAAAGAAACTTGCCGAAAAAATCAAAGGACTCGTAAAATAATATGATTCAAATGAGAGCCGTAACTAAACGGTATAAACACAATTACGCATTGAAAAACATCAACCTCGACATTATGTCGGGAGAGTTTGTATTCCTCACCGGTTCAAGCGGTGCGGGAAAATCGACGTTGATGAAATTGTTGTACCGTGAAGAGGTTCCCACTTCGGGTACGGTAATGATTGGCTCGACCAATGTTGCCGAACTTCCTGATGACAAAGTGCCTAAACTCAGAAGATGTATGGGCATTGTGTTCCAAGATTATAAACTGTTACAGAACCAAAGTGTGTTTGATAATGTTTCGTACGTTATCCGCACTTTGGGAATGAGCAGCAGAGAAATCGAAGCCAGAACGATGGGAGCGTTGAAGGTTGTAGGCTTAGCAGGCAAGATGAGAGCGAAACCGACTGAATTGTCAGGCGGTGAGCAGCAACGTGTAAGTATCGCAAGAGCCATTGTAAACGGCCCTCCGTTGTTGATTGCGGACGAACCGACGGGTAATCTTGACCCGAAAAACTCAATGGAAGTTATGCAAATTTTGGAACAAATTAACCAAAAAGGCATTACAATTTTGATTGCAACACACGATCACGCAATGGTAAATTACTTCAGAAAGCGTGTAATTACAATGGATCAAGGACAAATTGTCCGAGACATTCAGGCAGGTACTTATGACTGATACAACAAATTCAAAATCTATAAAATTCAAAAAGAAAGTCAAATCGGGTATTCCAAAAGATTGGCTCGGTGAACTCAGAATTACCTCAAGAATCGTTGCTGAAACGATGAAGGGTATCTTGAGAACAGGTTGGATTAATATCGCCATTATTACAACAATGGCGGCTATTTTGACGATTTTTGGTGCATTGTTCAGAACAACAATTTCTTTAACTGAATTTGTCAAACAATTCGGCAGTATGCTTGAGATTTCGGTTTATTTAAAGAACGATGTTTCTCCTGACCATTTGTCGAGTCGGATAAAGGAATTTGACCACGTAGAAAAAGTTACTATTATCACAAAGGCGGAAGCTTGGAAAAAAATGCGGTCTGAGTATGACGTAGCGGACATTTCAAATCCGCTGCCTGATACATTGCACGTTAAAGTTGATGAACCTGAGAATATTAATGATGTTTATGAAAAGATTAAACCGATTCCGGGGGTTGAGGAAGTTGCTTATGCGACTGATATTGCGAAGAAAATGGAAATGTTCAATAAGGTTGTCCATACGATGACGCTTATTGTCGTTGTTTTCGTTGCGGTGCTGACGATTGCGATTATTAATAATACGATTCAACTGGTTATCCAAAATCAGAAGGAAGAGATTGAAATCATGCGGCTTATGGGGGTCAGCAACTGGTATATTAAAATACCACTGATTTTGCAAGGGGCGATTTATGGCTTTGTTTCGGCACTTTTGGCATTAATACCGCTCAATGCCGTGCAGGGTTGGTTGCTCAAGGCACATGAATATTTTATGATACCCTCACCAGTTTTGGCGGCAAATATCGTTACGTTTACATTGTTTGTGATTGCGATAGGCTTTGGTGCAGGCGGAAGTATGCTCTCGATTAAGAAACATTTAAGAGTTTAATATTGCATAGAAAAACTTTTGTGATAGAATAAATACATACAATTGAAGAAATACGGAAAAGTGGCCGAGTCGGCTGAAGGCGGCACCCTGCTAAGGTGTTATGTGGAGTAATCTGCATCATGGGTTCGAATCCCATCTTTTCCGTATTTTTTTTTTTGATTTTCGGTAGAGTGAGCAACGAAGTTGCGAAACTCGTAAGCAGGAGTTTTTCGGCGGAACGGTAAGGACGGAGTCTGAAAGTGAAGCCAAGAAAAACGACTACCCGAATAATCAAAATTTAAATTTGTAGTATTTTGGCGATTGTTAGATGGAAAAGAGTGATTAGAACCCGTCAATTTGCTCTGATGTCGCAAATTGAGGGTTAGCGTTGCATCCGTGGTTGTAGTTGTTCGAGTTTCAGACTCTCACAAACAACCACGCAGAATCCCATCTTTTCCGTATTTTTTTTTGATTTTCGGTAGAGTGAGCAACGAAGTTGCGAAACTCGTAAGCAGGAGTTTTTCGGCGGAACGGTAAGGACGGAGTCTGAAAGTGAAGCCAAGAAAAACGACTACCCGAATAATCAAAATTTAAATTTGTAGTATTTTGGTGATGATTAGACAGAAAAGAGTGATTAGAACCCGTCAATTTGCGCTGTTTGGAGAAATAACTTTAGTCGACAAGAATTTCAGCGGTAATTGAATAAAGACTGGATTGCCACGGGCAAAGCCCTCGCAAAGAAAATGAACTCCTTGTGTCATTCTGAGCGTAGCGAAGAATCTTGGATAAATTCGATAAAAATAGATACTTCGGCTTCGCCTCAGTATGACGGTTATTGATTATTGTATTACATTTTCTGATAAAATAACGAACCCGCATCAACGTAGTGACGTAAGTTTTGGTTAACGAAACAGCAACAAAGTGGCGACTTTATTCGCAGCAAGGTTAATTGGTATTTAAGCCACGTTTGAACGTGTTTCAAAACAGATGTAAAATAGCACATAGACAATTGAATAATTTGAATATGCACAAGTCGAGATACCTCAAAAAATAAGCGAGCCGTGATGACTCGTTTTATTATATAATATAGAATTAAATTTAGAATTGTATTTTCTTAAACCTGCCGCCGTGTTACATTCATTTTATAGATTTCTTTTAGCTGTTAATTCATTTAAAATAGATGACTGTTACTCAAAAATTTCAATATTTTTTTATTTTTATTAACAATGTTTGAATATCTTTTCCGTTTGTCAAAAGAGAATTCAATCTTTGGTCATATCTGTTATACTCTTGCACAAGAGAAACCATTGTGTTGTACTGTTTTTTGATGTAATCATACTGTGGTAGATAGTTACTATTCATTTTCATTTTAAGTTGTTCAGAATATAATCTTGAATCTATACAGTTTATTGCCAAGTGACAATGCATATAAGAAATCTTATTATAGTAATCTTCACCAATACTTTTGGCAAATTTTGTTCCTGCATCGTAAAATTTATTTACATCAAGAATAGCATTATTAATATTAGAGTTTATAGTGTTAAGGTAATTTTTATCAACACTTAACTGCCTGTAGTTAATATTTTTTAAATAACACCAAGCTCTAAAGTAATAAGCATAGAAGGTAAAGTTTGGATCAAGACTAATCGCTTTTGATAAATCATTCAATTCTTGTTTTCCGCCATAACAATACGCATCTTGGCTATCTTTGATCAACATATTGAAATACGCTCTAAAAATGTAGAATGTTGGTCTTGATGGAAATTTAGCAATACCTTTGGTACACAAATTAACAGTATCTACTCGTTTTCCCATTGAGTATAGAGTGAATGCATCAACCAACATTTCTTTTTCAACATCAGAAAGTTTATTTTCAATATGAAAATCTGAAAATTCCAAATCTACTATTCCAAAATGAGATGGTGAAAAAGCATATGTTGTATTATTTTGAAAAACTAACAAAAGTATTAATATAAAAGTTATTTTTAATAGAAAGCAAAATGTTTTTTTCATTTTTAGATGCTCCTGGTCTACTTATACTTTCCATAATTAACTTCACATTTTTCAATGATTGATTTATACTTAGTTTCAACTTCTTTGCATTTTTGTGCACCTAATTCATAGCAATATGTTGTTCCTGTCGTTAATCTTATCCCATTCAGATATGATTCTGCATATTTTCTACAATCAACATATTTTTTATGCAAAATCTCTTTAGATTGAACTTCTCTGTAATCATTATAAGCAGATGCGAAAGCAATACTTGATAAAAAACAAAATGATAACAAAATTTTAAACATAGTTTTCATAAAACAAAACCTTTCTAATATTAAAATAATTAATTTTCATTCTCAAAAATAGATTCTATTGTTTCTTCATCTCCTAAAAATTTTACATTTTTCAATATTGCTTCAAACAACTTGAAATTTGAAACTAAAATACGATAGTTTAAATTATTTTCGTCCAATTGTCTTCTTTTTTCTTCGATGACATTCTCAATAAATTTCTTTAAATATACAATTGTTTCAAATTGCTTATGTCCACCGAATTCTGTCTTTATGTTATCTGGCAAATTATCCCAATTTGTATTAACCGAATAATTATTTAATATATTTATATTATCTATTATTTTTTCATACAGACCTGCACGAATCATATGTTCCTCCTTTTGTTAGGTTTTATTTTACCTATGATTATACTTTTTGTCAATATGTCATTTTGAATTTTTCTTTGCCTAATTTATAAAATCCCCAATATCTTTTAATATGATAATAGGTATAGTTATGTTGATAGATAAAGATAAACCATTTTATAGTGTTGTTCAAGTTGCGGAGATATTGGGTATTACGGCAGACAGGCTCCGTACTTACGATGAGCAACAACTTGTTTTTCCGACAAGAAGAGAGAAAGACAATAAACGTCTTTATTCTGAACTCGATATCGAATGGCTCAAAGACGTCAGAGAATTGATTTCTAAAAATAAAATGAACATTTATTCATTCAAAGTTGTTTGGAAGATTTTAAAGGCAATGTCTAAAAAGGATTTTCAAAAATTAATGATGGAAAATAAAGAGGACGAAATTTTCCAAATCTTCGCAAGAATTAAAAATAACCCAAATTTTGATAAGTAATCACGATAAATACATTGTTTTGAAAATTTTTATCCGCCAACTGGGCAATAGAAAAGAGCGGTAGGGTCGACTTTAGTCGACCAGAATTTTACTGGATTGCCACGGGCAAAGCCCTCGCAATGACAATGAACCCGTTGTGTCATTCTGAGGGGACACAGTCCCAGTCAGTTTACGTTTTTTGAGTTTTTCTATTTGCTGTCATTCTGAGCGTAGCGAAGAATCTCTGATGAACTCGACAAAAACAGATACTTCGGGGCAAGCCCTCAATATAACAAACAATTATCTATAAATCCCTGGTTTTGTGGGTTTTGAGTAAGACGAAATAAGTTTAAAATATTCTTCAATGCCCATATATCCGTTAAAAATCGAGTTTATAACCGGAGCAAATTTTTTCGCCTCTAAACTTTTCAATTCTTTCATTCTGATTTTGAGAATTTTTTCAGAATCGGCACGAAGGTGTCTATCCATCGATACTGCTGCTCTTTGGAGGAATGCGAGTTCTTCGTTAACCTGCCTAATGGTAGTGTTTTCCAATTTGTCAAAATCATATTTCATCAAGAGGGCGAGTTCGTCGTCGTGCATTTTCCCTTTTACGACGGACGAGCCGTAGATTTTTTTCTGAAGCATATAACTGTCGGCGATGAGGCGGTGAGATTGCGGAATTTCGCTCCGTGCCGTCATTGCGACCATACCTAAGGAATTGAGCATATCACTATCGAGAAGTCCTGCCGCACCAATTCGTGATACGGCATCTTCTTCCAAAATGCGTTTTAAAGAAGCCATTGCGGCATCTTGATTGTAGTCTAACGTCTTAAGCATCATAGCGAAACTTAGACCAATTCCTTTCCTTGATATTTTTATAATAAAACATTTAATAAATTTTGTCATGTGTTTGTAAATTTTTGTATTAAAATAAAGGTATGTTTAAATATGATGTGATAGTAGTAGGTTTAGGACATGCCGGATGCGAAGCTGCGATTGCTGCTGCACGGCTTGGTGCAAAGGTTTTGGCAGTTTCGCTGAACCTTGATAACATTGCGTTGATGCCTTGTAACCCAGCAGTTGGTGGCCCTGCAAAATCTTGTCTGACAAGAGAAGTGGACGCTTTGGGCGGAATTATGGGGGTTGCGGCTGATGCAACTTATATGCAGATGAAAATGCTCAATTCGTCGAAAGGTCCTGCGGTTCGTGCATTACGGGCACAATCTGATAAAAAAGAATATTCCGCTTTTGTGAGAAACTTGCTCGAAAGTGAAGAAAATATTCAACTGAAACAATGTACTTGCTCAGAATTAATGGTTGAAAATGGTAAAATCGTTGGTATGAAAGACGAATTCGGGCTTGAGTATTTTGCACCCGCAATCGTTTTGACAACGGGAACTTCGCTTGAGGCAAAAATCTGGGTAGGCCTGCAATCACAACAATTTGGACGTCTGGGCGAAGTTAGTGCAAAAGGTTTGTCGGCTTCGCTTGAGAAAAACGGTATAAAATTAGGAAGGCTGAAAACAGGCACGCCGCCTCGTGTTGATGCTCGTTCGATTGATTATTCAAAGACCGAAATTCAACCCGGAGACGAAATTTTGCACCATTTTTCGTTCTTGCCCGACAGACCAGTCAGAAAGCAGTATCCGTGCTATTTGACGAGAACTACTGACAAAACAAAAGAAATTATTTTGGCAAATTTGGATAAATCACCGATGTATTCGGGCAAAATCCACGCTCGTGGCCCGAGATATTGCCCCTCAATCGAGGATAAAATCGTGAGATTTGTGAATAATCCGTCTCACCATATTTTCCTTGAACCTGAAGGCAAAAGCACTTATGAAATTTACGTTGGCGGATTTTCGACGAGTTTGCCTGCCTCTGTGCAACTTGAAATGCTCAAAACCCTTCCGGGGCTTGAAAATGTTCACGTCATAAAACCTGCCTATGCGGTCGAATACGACTATGTGCCTGCAGTTCAGACATTGCATTCATTGATGAGCAAAAATGTTCAAGGCTTGTTCTTTGGCGGACAAATTAACGGAACGAGCGGTTATGAAGAAGCGGCTGCACAAGGGCTTGTCGCTGGCATTAACGCCGTAAATTACATTCGTAACCAAGAACCGATGATTTTGAGTCGTGAATCGTCGTATATCGGCACGTTGATTGACGATTTGGTTACGAAAGACATTGATGAGCCTTATAGAATGTTGACTTCTCGCTCTGAGTACAGACTTTTGTTGAGACAGGACAATGCCGATGAAAGATTGACTGAAATCGGTTATAAACAAGGGCTTGTGGGCGAAGAACAATATCAAAGATTTAAAACAAAAATGCAAACAGTTGAGGACGAAATTGAGCGTTTCAGACAAACTAAAGTGCCTGCAACGACTGAAAATAACGAGATTTTGTCAAAAATTGGTGAACATATTAACGAAGGTATAAGACTTGCTGAGTTGATAAAACGCCCGAATGTCACTTATGACGTGGTTAAGGATCTCGATGTCGATACAAAAAATCTTGATTTTCCGTACGAAGTCGGTGAACAGGTTGAAATTCGCTTGAAATATGACGGTTACATTAAGCGTCAAAAAGAGCAGGTTGAATTGTCCTCAAAAGCAGACAGGATAAGGATTCCTGATGATATCGATTATAAAAAAATTCAACATATTTCGACGGAAACAAAAGAAAAATTGGACAAAATCAGACCGACAACGCTTGGTCAAGCAGCAAGAATCGGTGGGGTTAAACCTGCTGATATCGCAGTTTTGTCAGTTTTAATCGAGTCAAAAGCTTATCGTAATGTCGATTAATAATTTTGAGATAATTCAAGTTTGTATTATGATTGATTTATGAATTATTTTGAACGTGCGAAAAAATTTAGAGCGAAAAAAAGACTCGGCCAAAACTTTTTGATTGACGGAGAGGTAATCGACGATATCATTGAGGCTGCTGACATTCAGCCTGATGAAACAGTGGTCGAAATCGGTGGCGGTTTGGGGTTTGTTACGGAAAGACTTGTTGAGTTGGCGAAAAAGGTCGTCGTTATTGAACTTGATGAGGATATGGTTGAACAACTTTCAAAAATTGATGCGGATAATTTAGAGATTATTCACGCTGATATTTTGAAAACGGATATTTCTCAATTTGGCGAAAACATTAAGATTGTGGCGAATATCCCGTATTACATCACAAGTCCGATTTTGGCACATTTGCTTGGCGAAGTTGATGATTTGGACAATAAAAATCGCAAAGCAATCTCTGAAATTGTAATGATGACGCAGTATGAGGCTGCTTTGAGAATTACCGCTGACGAATTTTCGCCCGAAAAGGCGTACGGCCCGTTGACGATTTTGTCCCAATTCAACGCCGATACAGAAATGGTCAGATTTGTTAAGTCAAAATCGTTTTTTCCTGCACCGAAAGTAAATTCAGCAGTTGTTAAATTCATCGTGAAAGACAAGCCGGTATTGGGTTTGAACGATTATTCTTTCTTTAGAAAAGTTGTTCGGGCATGTTTTGGCACGAGAAGAAAAAATATCAAAAATTCATTGACGATTGGCGGATTTTCAAAAGATGCGGTTCAAAAAACGTTAGCCGATTTAAATATTCCCGAAACTTCAAGAGGGGAAACGCTTTCGATAGAAAAAATTGGTGAATTATCCGAAAAATTGAAGGAAAATTTATGAAAGAAATAAAAATTCAAGCACCTGCAAAAATCAACTTGACGCTTGATGTTATATCCAGACGGTACGACGGTTTTCACGATTTGAAAAGCATTATGCACGCAATAAGTTTGTACGATTATTTGACGTTCAAACTTGAGGACGGAGAGGGCTTGAGCGTTGAACTTTCTGGCAATTCAGACGAAATTCCTTATGATGAACACAATTTGGTTTATAAGGCGGCGGTGAAATTTTTTGAAGCGGCTGGTGTTCAAAATGCGAAACTATATGTTTATATAGAAAAAAATATTCCTGTTGCGGCAGGGCTTGCTGGTGGAAGCACTGATGCAGCAGCAACCTTGTATGGCTTAAATAGGCTCTATGACAGAGTTTTGTCTAAGGAAAAAATCAATGAACTTTGTGCATCACTTGGTTCAGATTTGAATTTTTGTATCAAAGGTGGTTGTGCAATTTGCACCTCAAGAGGGGAAGAGGTTCGCCCGATACCGTTTTTGGAACTTCCGATTTCGATTGTTAAACCCAGAAATCTCAAAATCAGTGCAAGAGAAGCGTTTGAGGAATATGATAATTATGAAAACAAGAGATACACGAATTCAACCGATGCGTTGACGGGGTTGATTGTTTGTGGTCATTTTGACCATTCGTTCGTTCACAATGACTTGGAAGCACCCATTGTGTGTAAATATTCGAGTTTGGCGAATATTAAATGCAATCTCGAAAATTCGTTTATGTCTGGCAGTGGTCCTGTTTTTTATACCTTCACCGATGAACTTTCGGTCAATTTTGAGCCTGATGAGTTCATTTTTGCAGAACATTTAAGAACAATCGGTCACGGCGTAAAAGTTGTTAGATGAGGATTTATGAATAATTTTTCTGATACGGAAAAACTTAATGAAAATACGGAAAATATTGATGTTTCCTCGACTTTAGACATTGTAAAAATGATAAATAATGAGGATTTTAACGCTGTTTTGGCGGTGCAAAAATGTTTGCCGAAAATTGCCGAGGCGGTTGATATGATTGCCGAAAACTTCAATAACGGCGGAAGATTGATTTATTTTGGGGCAGGAACGAGCGGTCGTTTGGGCGTTTTGGACGCTTCGGAGTGTCCTCCGACATTTTCCGTACCTGAGTCGATGGTGGTCGGAATTATTGCGGGAGGCGACATTGCACTTCGTCACGCAGTTGAAGGTGCTGAGGACAGTGCTGAGGGTGCAAAAGTTGATTTTGAAAAATTAAATATCTCGAAAAACGACACGGTGACTGCAATTTCTGCAAGCGGAAATGCTGCTTATGTCGTTGAGGTTTTGAAACTTGCTAAAGAAAAAGGTTGCAAGACGATTGCTGTGACTTCAAATGAGAATGCGAAAACGAAGGAATTTGCGGACGTTTTTATTTGTGCAAAGACAGGTGCTGAGGCTATTTCGGGGTCAACTCGAATGAAGGCAGGTACGGCACAAAAATTGATTTTGAATATGCTTACTACCTCTGCAATGGTAAAGGTCGGAAAGGTTTATAAAAACTACATGATAGACGTTAAGCCGACGAATATTAAACTCAAAAATCGTGCGGTTAAAATCGTCTCTAAAATTGCCGAAGTCTCAGAAGATGAGTCACTTTTGGCATTGCAAGAAAATGATTTTAAAATTAAACCTGTAATTTTGAAGTTAAAAAACGGTGTCGAAATCGCAGACGCTGAGAGACTTTTGGCTGAAAATAAAGGTGTATTACGAAAAGTTTTTGAACAAATCGAAAAGGAAAAATAATGGAATATTTGAATTTTAACGAGGAAGAATTATCGGCGGAAGTAAAAGAGATGTCGCTGCTTGAAATCAGAAATGTTTGCATGCAATGTCAAAATTGTTCTTTGGCTAAAACGAGAACGAACATTGTTTTTTCTGATGGGTATGCAAATGCTCCCGTAATGCTTATCGGAGAAGCCCCAGGTGCTGATGAAGATGCGAGCGGAATACCTTTTGTCGGAAGAGCGGGCAAACTTTTAACTCAACTTTTCGAAGAGTGCGGAATTAACCGTGAGACGGACTTATACATCTGCAACACGCTAAAATGTCGTCCTCCCGAAAATCGTGATCCGAAACCTGAAGAAAAAGAGGTTTGCGAAAAATATTTAGAGGCACAAATCAACATTGTCCGCCCGAAATTGATTGTTCTTTGCGGTGCAACGGCGGCAAAATCGTTCTTGGGCGACGATATAAAAATTTCTCAAATTAGAGGAAACAAGTATATGATTTTCGACAAAATTCCTGCGACGGTTATTTTCCACCCATCATATCTTTTGAGAAATCATTCGGAAGAGCCTAATTCTCCCCGTTGGCTTACGAAAAAAGATTTGAAGGCTATTAAAAAATTTATAGATAATTTGAAATAGTTTGTAACGTATCGTAATATTTAAAAATGGCTGAAACCCTTGCAATATAGGGTTTTTGTCTTGAATGGTGATTTTTGGTTGAAAAAATAACCTTAAAAAAATGCACCGTTAAAATGTATTTGATACAATAATGACAAGGAAAACGTTTTCAAGGTTATCATGGCACAAAAGAAATCTAACAAAAAGAATAAAAAATCGGTTGCTGATTTGATTTTGGAACATCATTTCGATGACAAAATCAAGAAGGCTAATTTGGAAGATGAAGAACTTGAAACAGTCAGTGATGACGTGGATTTTGAGCCGATAGAAGAGACGTCCGAAATCGAGGAAGAAAAAATCGTTGAGGACGAAAATGATGTTGCTGAAAACGATGAGATTGTGCCTGTTCAAGATGAAATAACCGAGGTTGAAGAATCGCCCGAAATCGTTGAAGAACAAGACGATGCGAAAGACGAAATCAAGGATTTTTTGAAATCTTCTGATGAAATTTTGAACTCTGTTGAAGAAAAAAATAAAACGAATTCTGACGAAGCGGTCAAGCAGTTACAGGAGTTTTTAAACAGAGTTGACAAGCGAGTGGACAAACTTGCGAAGGCTCAAGCCGAAAAAGAGGACGAAATCGACATCGTTGGAGATGAATTCCAGTTTAAAAAATTGAAAGGCGAATTGACGTTTTTCCAAAATGAGTTGGAAGAAAGTATTCAAGGGCAATTCAGCGATTTGAGCGAAACCGTTACTTCTGTTATTTTGGAATTGAAAAATAAATTTATCGAAATTCAAGATTATCTTGAACAAGATACGATAAAACAATTAAAGCATATTTCAAATAGCGTAAAAGCAGTCAAGGCGGACGTTGATGCCGTTTCTGACGAGGTTAAGGCTATTGATAAGCAGGCGATTTTTGAGACCGAAAAACGTACGAAGCAAATCGTCGGTATGACGAAAAAATCGAAAGATGAACTTCTTGCTGAAATTAAAAATCTCAATGAAGTTGCGGCGAAGGCTGATGTTTTAGAGGCTTATAACGAAGAAAATAAGGCTCTTTTTGTCAAAACAAACGCTGACAATGTTACACTTTTTGAAACTCGTTCGTCAGAAAATCTTGCAACAATTAAAAATGAACTTGCACAAGTTCGAAGCAATTTGCACACTCAAATTCAAGAAATTTTGAGAAAAATCGTTATTCAAGAAGAAATCAAGTCGCTTTGTGACGATGCGTTGAGCGAAATTCGCAACAACAACAGCGAAATCGGTGTTGTTCGTAAGTTCATGAAAGGCACTCAAGCAATTGAACAACGCCACGAGGAACTTCTTGATGAAATAAGAATTCTTGTTGAGGATTTGTCCGATTATGAACTCAACGAGGCTTCGGACAAAGTTGATATTATTTATGAAAACATCGGTATGCTCAATGAATGGGCAAATAAATCGGACAAGTTGATTGAGGATTTTGATGCTCTGCGTGAAGATTTTGACCTCAACAGTGACAAGGTCGATATCATTTATGACAATTTAACTTTCATTAACGATTGGGTCAAAAACCTTGATAAATTTGCAAAAGATATTGAAGATTTGAAGTCGGATTTCGAACGGGACGAAAAACTGACCGAAAAAATCGACAGCCTTTACACGAACATCAATGCAATCAAGGATTGGAGCAAAAAGGCCGATGCACTTGCACTTCAGGTTCGTGCTTTGTCCGTACAAATCAGCGAAACAGAATCGACCATAAACTCGCAAAACCTTGCAGACATCAAGGAATTGTTCACTCAAATGACAGAAGATATGTCGAATTTGAGCAGTCGTACGAACAAAATGATTTTGGATACCGACAAGACAAACGATACGATGGTCGGTCATTTGAACAACCTCAAAACGATTATCGATTCTCTCAGAGACACGACGGATACGTTTGAGTTTGCTGAATTGAAAAACAAAATCGATGAGATAAAAAATAATTCAAAAAAAAGTTCAGATTTTGAAATGGTTATGACGGAAGCGTTTGGTTACCTTGCTGAATGGATTGATTCGGCAGGTGCAATGATTAACCAAATCCGCACTGACCTCAACAACGTTCAATCTCAACAAGATGAACAGGCTGAACAAATTAACAAGCAATACAACGAGCAAGTTGACAGGCTTTTGGAAATTCAAAATTCGTTTGAAAACATTTCTAAAACTGAAGAAAAGGCTGAAAACAACGTTGCAGAACAGATTGCGGAAATTATTTCTCAAAACAATGCTGCAATTCAAAATGTTGTGACGAAGCAAAATCAAGAAATTCAAGAAATTTTGGCAGCACAAAATGCTCAAATTCAAAAAATCTTGGAAGAACAACAACTTCAAGCACAAGATATTCAAGCGTTGCAATCTCAGTCAGCACAAGTGATTGAGTCAATCCAACAAATGCAAGAACAGTCAACTGATGCTCTTGAAAAATTTAATGAACAATCAAGTCAAATTGCACAAAATGTTCAAGATTTTCAATCTGATATTTCGGGCGAAATCCACAACTTGCAACCGCAAAGCACTCCGATTGTCGAATCTTCCGCTGAGGAAGAAATTCTCGAAAAACTCAACACGATTGCGGAATTCATTGAACAAAAAGACGAGTCGCAACAAATTGTCGAATCGCTTGAGGAAAAAATCTCGGCACTTAAACCTGACAATTCAGAAGTTAAAAATCTTCTCGATTTCATTGCATCGCAGGTCGTTAGCACTAACGAAAATAGTATGAAAACTGAACTTCTCGCTCGCAAAATTGATTCAATGGAAACGAAATTATCCTCGCTTGAACAATATATGGCTCGATTGATTGAGTACCTCGATGAGGACGAATAGGGCGTTTGGGCGAATATGTTTTTAATAAGAAATAAAAAGATTGAGCAAAAACTCAATCTTTTTTGTGAAAATTATTCGTGTTGCCCTTGACAATGCTCGTTGTGGCAATGATGGTGGGCGATTAAATGCTCCAATCTTTCCTTGTCCTCAAATGCTTTGAAGTGTTCTCCAATTTGTTTGTAACTGTCTGAACGTAGTTTTAAAAGGTGCATTAAGGAATGTTCGTTTTCGGTCAAACTGATTGCCTTTGTTGCGTATTCGACTGCTCGTTCGTAATCTTCCGTTTCGTAAAATAAAGTCGCAAGTTGTTCGGTGTATTTTGCAAGGAATAAAACTTCGTCAGCCGCATCAGCCTCATCAACAGCGGATTTGCAGGATTTTATCGCTTCTTCAAAATTTTCAACGTCTTCGTAAAATCTTGAGATTTCAAAGTAAGCCGAATGTTTGTCTTTTGCACAAGCGATTGCGTTTTGATAATCTTCTTCCGCTTGTTCCAAAAGGTGCTCATCTTCTTTGTTAGCAAGGTATTTTTCCTTGTAATGATTACCTCTGAACCAATAACTTGTGTATTTTTTTTCGTCCTCTGCGATTTCGATTGCTTTTGTCAAATTATATTCGATTAAATCCTCGCAAAGCACTGTTTGTGCGTGATAGAGGATTGTTGAGGGAGAAATTTTAATCGCTGCGGAAATATCTGAAATCGCTTTATCGTATTGTTTTTTTAAACTGTAAAAATATGCTCTTGCTGTGTAATGATTGATGTTTTCAGGTTCTTTCTCGATTTTTTTCGAGAAATCTGCAATTTTTTCATCAGCACGTTTGAAATCCAAACATTCTAAATAACAAACATCCTCGTCCAAATCTTCACCCAACTCGACTGCCTTTTCGTAATCGTACAGTGCGTTTTCGAAATCTCTTTGTTGATAGTACCAATCGCCCCTGTTGATGTAACTTTCTGCATCATCGGGGTTTTGCGTTATTTCGTCCGTTAAAATTTCGATTTTTGACATATTTCCTCTCTTTTTGATGTATTTTAGCACAAAATTGCCCATAAAACTGAGGGCGGAAAAATTCCGCCCAAAGTAAAAAACGTTTTATTTGTTATGCCGGAAACCAACCTACGTAAGGGAGGTTTCTGTAAAATCCGATGTAATCCAAGCCGTAGCCGACTAAGAATTTATCGTCAACTTCAAATCCGTAAAAATCAGGGTCAATGTCGACAATTCTGTTGCATCTTTTGTTGATTAAAGTTACGAATTTCAATTTTTTAGCGTGATATTCATCTTTGAAAATGCTGAGCAAAGTTTTGCCTGTGTTGCCTGTATCGCAGATATCATCAACGATTAAGACGTTTTGGTCATTCAAGTTCGGGATTTTTGAATCGATGATTTTAACATCACCAGTTGATTTGAATTCGTTGCCGTAACTTGAAACCTTGATGAATTCTAATTGAATAGGGGTTTTCATCTTTTTAATCAAGTCGCAGGTGAAAAGAACTGAACCCTTCAAAATACTGATGACATAAAGCGGTTCGTCTTGCGGAAATTCTTCGTCAATCATATCAGCAAGTTCTTGAGTTCTTTTGTCAATTTCTTCTTCTGAGAAAAGGACTTGCAATTCTCTGATATCCCTGTCGGGCATATTCAAAAAATCAATATCTATCATAATTATATCTCCGTTTTGAGTTCTATTTTGTGTGTTGCTTTGTCTGTTGCTTTGTCTGTTACTCTTAATTTTTCGCTCATTCCGACACCTGCAATCCAAAGCACCTCTTGACCTTGGCATAATAGTAACAGTTTGTCTCTTTGGTGTCCCGGAATGTTTCGGTTAATGAAATATTTTTTCAATTTCATTTTTCCACTCATTCCTAATGGTTGAATGATATCACCATCACGTCTCGTTCTCAAGACTAATGGGAATTTTATTTTTGATAAGTCTGCAAAAATAAATCTTGCGGTCTTTTTGGGGAAATATTCAATGTCCTTGTCATATTTTTCGATAACAAGGCTTTCACGATTTTCGAACGGAAAATCCCCTTCGCTAGTGATGACAACCTCTCTTAACGATTTTTCCGCAGTGTCGTTTTCGTCCAAAACGTATGTGAATTTGTGCGAAACGAAAAGCGTCAACGTCGAGGTCAAAGACAGCGTCTTTCCTGATTTAGAAAGGTTGTTGTCTCCGATAAAGTTCATAACTTCCTGAACTTTTGTGAAACTTGGTTCAATGTCATTTTTTAATAACAAATTATATACGAAATGCCGACGAATAGCGGAATTCAGACGCATAAAGTTTTGCGTAAGCCATTTGTTGTTGAGAACAATCTGTCCTTCAATATTTTCCATCAATTCGTCTATGATTTTGTTGTTGCCGATTGCAATTTCAGCAAGGTTAATCAAAGATGTTTCCACGTTCGGATTAATTTCTCTCAAACGGGGCATGATGTTGTGACGAATGTTATTTCGGGCAAATCTCGTATCCTGATTGCTTGAATCGTTGTTGGGTTGAAGTTCGTTTTGAAGGCAATATGCTTCAATTTCTGCTCTTGAGAAGGAAAGCAGTGGTCGAACAATGTTCATATCATTGAGTTTTCGATATTCTCTGATACCCTCGAGACCGTTCAAACCCGTACCTTTTGCTATTCTATACAAAATTGTTTCTGCATTGTCTGTTTTTGTATGAGCGGTCAAAAGGATGTTCGCCCTGTTGTAGTCGTAAGTTCGCTTAAAAAATTCATAGCGTTGTTCTCTTGCGACGGCTTCGGTTTGTTTGACGTCATCGTCAATTCTTTCTGCACGGAATTTTATATCAAATTCGGCGCAAAATCTTTGAGCATTTGCTTCTTCGTCATCAGATTCTTCCCCACGCCAAGCATGGTTCAAATGAGCCGCTACGAGGTTAAATCCGTATTTGTCCGATAATTGTTTTACGATGTGTAAAAGACACATTGAATCCCAACCGCCCGAAAATCCGACGATGATTGTTGTTTGGGGCGTTAATGAAATATATTTTTCGAGAATGTTTTTTACTGTCGTAATCATATTCTGCTCTTCGTGCTGCACTGTTATTGTAATATATTTTATAACAAAATTACATTTTTTTCATCAGGCAACTTTAGAATTTCGTGCAAATGAATTACAATTATTTTTTTTCGTTTTCGATTTTTTGTTGAATTTTGTTCATTGCGGCGAAAATATTGTCAAAATCAGCCTGATAAAGGTTTAACTCTTCATCAAATTTTATCGGGCAACCGAATTTTTCGAGTTCGCCAGCCACATTGTCGCTCAATTCGCCACCTTGTTCAATTAATACTTTTGCAATTTCTTTTTGATTGTTCAAAACGGTTATGTCTAAAGGTGTCATTCCATCATCAGCCAAAACATTTGCATCTGCTCCGTGTTTGAGCAAAAGTTTTACCATTTCAATATTGTTGTTGAAAACGGCATAATGAAGCGGTGCAAGCCCTTCGTCCGACAAAAGATTTATCTCGTCAGAAGTTTGAGCAATTTTGGCAACTTCCTCAAGATTGTTGGCGTTTACATATTCGCAAAATTGATTTAATGATATTTTTTCAACTTCAACTTTTTCGGGGTTTTCGGTTTGAGGGGTAACGTGCGGAACATCGACGGTCGGTTTTTCTTCAACCGATTTTTCTTCTGCTGTGACAGGAACTTCTGCTGGGGGAAGTTTTTTTGTTTCTCCACCTGCTTTTGCAATAAGTGCAACGGCTTCCGGGTTATTTGATTTTATTGCTCTGTCCAATGCACTGTAACCTTCAGTGTCGGGCATATTAATGTTTAAATCTGTTTTAACAAAAAGTTCAATAGCGTCTTTGTCTCTTTTGATGATTGCTTCTGAAAGTCCGTCATTTGTGAACTCGTAACCTTTTATCATCAAATCGCATTTGTATTCTTCGACATCGTTCGCCAAAGCGGGCATGCCTATTGCAAATACCGCAATTAAACTTAAAATATATTTCTTAACCACTCTCTTGCACTTTCTTCCCTGTTAAGGGACATACTCAGTATAGTTTTTTTATTTAATATTGTAAAGCGTTTTTTATAAAAATTTTGAATTTCATTTAAAAAAATGAGTTACAAAGGTTAATATTGTTGAATTTTTATGCAATTTTTCGTTATTCAAATACTTAACATGGGTAAATAATGTTTATGGTGCAGTAAAAATTTTTTAAAGAGGTGGAAATATGGTCAGTGTAAAAAATACAAAGGCGGCGAGTGCAGCGAAGGCAGTAACTTCAACGAAAGCCAAAACTACTACGAAAACGAATAAATCGAATAGCACTTCTAAACCTGCTGCGTCCAAAGACACCAAAGCAAAAGTTGATATAAAACCAAGTACGGTAAAAAATAAAGACGGCTCGATGACGAAAACGACCGTTGATGCAAAAACCGGTGCATATAAAACCGTAACTTATGACAAAAATGGCAAAAAAACAGAATCTGTAACCGTAAAACAAGACGGTTCGACAGCAACTACAAAGTACAATAAAAACGGCAATAAGACTTCGACAGTTGTTGTGAAAGAAAACGGCACGACCTCAAAGACCAAATACGATACAAAAACTGGAAACAAAAAATCGACTACAACTGTTGATTCAAAAGGTGGAAAAGCCGTAACGTCATATAATTCAAAAGGTGAAAAAGTTAAAACCACCAAAAAAGGTGCAGACGGTTCAAAAACAATCGTTTCATATAAAGACGGTGAAAAAAGCAAAGCCGTAAAAACCGATAAGAATGGTGATATCACAACGATTAAGTATAATTCAGAAGGTCAAAGAGTTTCCAAACAATTCAAAGACGTAAGCACTGGTATTGTTGACAATACAAAATATACTTACAAAAATGACAAAATTGCATCTGCAAAAACAACGACAAAAAATGCAGATGGCGAAGAAATTAGATATACCGATACAAAATACAATGCTGACGGAAATAAATCCAAATCGGTTACAAAAAATACTTTGGGCGAAGAAATTTACGCAACGACTTACAAATACAATAAAGACGGCGAATTGACTTCGACACAAAAAACAAAACCGGACGGTTATGTAAAAGATACAAATTATGATACAAAAACTGGCAACAGAAAAAATTCTGTTGAAAAATTGGCAAACGGAAAAATCATAAACGCCGAATATAACATCAATACAAACAAAAAGACTTTCCAAAAAATTGAAAATACTAAAAATGGAGAAGTCACAAGAACGAGAACGTACACTTACGACAAGGACGGAAAAGTAAGTACGAGAATGTATTTTGACAAAAACGGCGAACTTGTCAATGTAAGTAAATATACAAAAGAAAAAGACGGCTCGATGACGAGAACGGATTACAGCGGTGACGGCAACTACGTTGGCGGTATGACGTTCAAGTATGACAGAGAAGGTAATAACACTCAAAGAATCAGTTATGATGTAGAAGGAAATGTTAAATCGACAACAAATTATACCTTCTATAAATCGGGTGTTCGTGAATCTAAGGACAAGTTGGATTCAGAAAATAGACCGTTTGAAGAAAAACGTTACGCAACGAACGGCGTTCTTCTCGAACATAACAAATATAAATACGATAAAGACGGCAATGTAATCGGTTCTTCACAAATCAAATACGATAAGAACGGTAATATTACTTCCGAAACGAAAACAGGCACTTTCGCTGAAGGAAAGAAAACCGAAGATTCCGAAAAGAAAGAGACGAATGAAACTCTGTCTTACGAACAAGGTTTGAACGCTTTAACGAAAGCAGGTCTTTATACAAACGACTTGATGGGTTCTTTGGAAGTCTTGCTCCAAGATGCTTATACTCAAGCAACAAGAGAACATGACGGCGACGATACTGCAATCTCGAAGGCACAAGATAAGTACAATAATTCAATTAATTCATTCCACGAATTGTTCAATAATATTGAATCGAAACGTTCGACATCTGGACAAAACTTGGAAGCATCGACTACGAAAACGATGAATGATGCGGTCAAAGGTGCTCTTACAACATCGCATGATTTGTATAACATGATTGAACAACCTATTATCGATGCGGCAAACGAAATTTTGAAAAACCCGAATGCAGCCGCTGATTTGAAGAAAGATGCACAATCGGCATTGAATTCACTTGAAAAATTCAAAGAAGAATTGCCTGATGTTTCAAACCTCAATTCAGAAAAAAATAATACAAACGGCACAAACGGCAGCAAAACTGACGGTTCAAACAACAGCAACGGCACAGATGGTGTTAATGGAAACGGTAATAAAACAGGCAAAGTTACAAAATCATCTGAGTACACAAGAGACACTCAAGGTCGTGTTGTTAAGGAAGTCATTAGCAGTTCAGACGGTTCGAAGGCGGTTGAAAACTATACTTTCGACATGAAAACAAACCGCTTGAACGTCAAAACATCTGTTGGTGCGGACGGCACATACAATCGTGCATCGTTTACTTACAACAAAGACGGTTCGGTTAAATCAATCGCAAAAACAACTGTTTCGGCTGACGGTACGGTTAAAACAATCACAACGTCTTACGATATCAAGGGCAACGTCACTGGCACTCAAGAGACCGAATGTCCTTCAGATATGCAAAAATATCAAGTCCTCAAGGACGCTAAAGATAAAAAAGCACAAATCGCTTAAGTTTTTCAAAAATCCTCGAGATAATTTCTCGGGGATTTTTTTGCATAATTTCGCTTTTTTCGTTGCGGAAAAATACTCGATATGCTAAAATTGTTGAATGATATACGATTGTAATTATGATTTTGAAAAAACTTTTCAAGCCGAAAATTTGTCGGCGAAAACTACGATGATTGTTGAAAAAAAGCATGATTTGCTCTGTGTAAAGTCGCCTTACTTTTTTACAAAAAAAATAAAAAATAAAAATTTATCGGAGAAATACAAAATGAAAGAATTTGGTCTTGTAAAATCTTCAAACGAACAAGCATATTTGTTCACTGTTGAGAATAAAAACGGCATGAGCGTTGACTTTTCGACACTTGGTGCGACGATTGTTTCAATCCGTATGAAGGATAAAAACGGCAACCTCGTCGATGTTGCACAAGGCTATAATTCAGCAGAATGTTATACCGATTTTCCCGTAGGACACGCAGGTGGCACGATTGGACCGATTGCGAATAAACTTGACTACGGCACATTTACTTTGAATGGAAAAAAATATGAATTAGAAAAAAATAAAGATGGCGGAAGAACGCACTGTCACGGTGCTTCTGACGGAATTGATATCAAAAATTGGAATTACGAATTAATTGATAATGGCGTAAAATTTACATATTTGAAAAAAGACGGTGTTGGCGGACACCCTGGAAATATTGAGTTTACGACGATTTATAAACTTACTGATGACAATGCGATTAAAATTATTTATGAAGCAAAAACCGATAAGGATACAGTCATAAACCTTACAAATCACTCGTATTTCAATCTTGACGGGGAACAAAATGCTCAGGAAGGGGCTATTTTGAACCACCTTGTGCAACTTCCCGCTTCTTCAAAATTCACTGTCTGCAACGAAGTTGCCGTGCCGACGGGGGAAATTAAGGAAACAAAAGGAACTCCGTTCGATTTCAGTAAAGAAACTGAGATTTCGAGTGTGATTGGGCAAGACGATGAACAGTTGAAAATTGGTGCAGGCTTTGACCAAAATTTCTGTGTTGATGGATATGACGGCAAAAAATTGATAGACGTTGCGAAGGTAAAATCGCCGAATACGGGCATTGTTCTTACTGTTTCGACAAATCTTCCGGGATTTCAGTTCTATACGGCAAATCATTTGGGCAAACCGATTCAACCGCTCGGCAAATCAGGCAAACGTTATGAAAAACGTTCGGCTCTGTGTGTTGAACCGCAATTTTATCCGAATGCTGTTAATATAGAGGATTTTGAAAAACCAATTTTGAAGGTCGGTGAAAAATTCTGTCGAGAAATTGATTATAAATTCAGCGTGGAAAAATAAATCTGTCTCAAATAACAAGAAATGATATCAATAACCGTTATTCTGAGGAATTTATCCCGAAAAATCTATTTTCAATAGTTTTTTGAAGTTGATTTTTTCCAAAAAGAAACGCCGTTTCCAAAGAAACAGCGTTTTTATGAATTAATAATGTCGGTTATTTAATTTCGTAAATCCAGCCTTCAGGTGCTTCTAATCTACCCATTTGAATACCAGTCAATGTTTCGTACAATTTTTGGGTAATTTCGCCTGTACCGTTTTCGTACTTGTAAGTAACTTCTTCGCCGTGGTTTACAATTTTGCCAACAGGAGAAAGAACCGCTGCAGTACCGCAAAGTGCACATTCCTTGAAGTCTTTGATTTCTTCGTAAGGAATTACTCTTTCTTCAACTTGAAGTCCGAGGTAGTGTTCTGCGACGTAAAGCAATGAACGACGTGTGATTGACGGCAAAATCGTAGTGGATTTCGGAGTTACTACTTTATTATCTTTTGTAACGAAGATAATATTTGCACCGCCTGTTTCTTCGACGTTTGTTCTTGTTGCAGAATCGAGGTACATGTTTTCGTTATAACCTTGGTTATGAGCGTCAACGATTGCGTGCAAACTCATTGCATAGTTCAAACCAGCTTTAACGTGACCTGTTCCGTGCGGAGCGGCTCTATCGAAATCAGGAACTCTCAAAGTGATTGCTTCTGCACCGCCTTTGAAGTAAGGACCAACTGGTGTGCAGAAAAGTCTGAATTGATATTCGTGGGCAGGTTTTACGCCGATAATTGCATCTGAGCCGAACATATAAGGTCTCAAGTACAAAGTTGCCCCCGTGCCGTAAGGCGGTACGAAATCAACGTTTGCCTTAACAGTTTTGAGAACTGCATCGATAAATCTTTCTTTCGGGAACACAGGCATTTCAAGTCTTTCACAAGATTGAATCATTCTTTCTGCGTTCAAGTCAGGGCGGAAGCAAACCGTTCTTCCGTCAACCGTTGTATATGCTTTCAAGCCTTCGAAACAAGTTTGTGCGTATTGCAAAACGCAAGCGCATTCACTCATTGTAATCATATCTTCGGTCGAAAGTTCGCCGTCGTCCCATTTTCCGTCTTTAAAATTCGAAACATATCTGTAATCGGTTTTAATATAACCAAAACCGAGGTTTTTCCAATCTATATCTTTTTTCATCATTTTCTCCTTGGGAAAATTTTCTTACAAATAAATTATACAACGGTCATAAAAAATTTCCACGAAAAAAAACTTTTTTAATCACCCAACAGGCTAATCGCCCATAGGTCTACTGTCCCAAAATAATAGGTCTTTTGCATACCCGAGGTGTGCATTGTTCTTTTCTGCAAAAAATTGTTAAATAATAATATCTTTTTCATACTTCCAACTATTCTTAATTCCAGACAACAGGGCGAGAAATCGCCCTTTTTTTTTATTTATTTTATTTCCCAAGTGAGTTATGATATTTTTGGAGATGAAAAATGAAAAAACTTATAGCAGATATTCACATGCACACCCTCGCAAGTGGTCATTCTTACGGCACAATCAGGGAAATGATTGATGGTGCGGTCGAAAAAGGGCTTCAACTCATCGGCATAACTGAGCATGCTCCAGGTATTCCCGGGACTGTTAATCCTATTTATTTTATGAATTTTAGAGCAGTGCCTAAAAAAATAAAGGGTGTCGAAGTCATTCACGGTTCAGAAATCAACGTTTTGAATAACGGAGAACTTTCACTTGAACAAAAATACATAGATTATTTGGATTACGCTATTGCTGGCATACATTGTCTTTGCTACGAGGACGAAGGGGCGAAGAAAAACACAGAAAACTTGATGAGTTGTATGAAAAATGAAAAAGTTCATCTCGTTTCTCACCCTGATGATGACCATACCCCTTTGAATTACGAGGATTTGGTCAAAGCGGCAAAACAATATCAAGTCGCCTTAGAACTCAACAACAGTTCCTTGGTCAAAAAAGAACAGCGTCTGAATTGTTATGAAAATTACAGAACGATGCTTGATTTGTGTATGCAATATCAAGTTCCAATCGTAGTTGATTCTGATGCACACGATCCGAGTGCGGTTGGGGAATTTGCATTGGCGATTGAACTTCTTGAGTCTTTGAATTTTGACGAAAATTTAATTCTAAACAACGATGTTCAAAAATTAAAAAACTTCTTGAAAGTTTAATTTGTCAAAGTTTAGGATTGATAAGAATTTTTCGTGCTAAAATCCAACTATGGACAGAGAAAAATTTATCATTTTAATACTTTTATATATTGCATTCATTGCACTTGGGCTACCTGACCAACTTTTAGGGGTGGCTTGGCCGACAATGAGAGTTGATTTTGGGCAAAATCTTGATGCGGCAGGGGTTATAACTTTTTCTGTAACAATGTTTTCCGCTTTCGCTGGATTTGTTAACGGTTACATCGCAAAAAAATTTCCTGTTTCAAAAATTCTCGTCGTGAGCGTTTTTCTCACCGCAGTGGGCAGTTTGGGCTATGCTCTTTCTCCAAACTGGTGCACATTTCTCCTCTTTGTTATCCCAACAGGTTTAGGAGCAGGAAGTGTTGACAGTTCGTTAAATAACTATGTCGCCCTGAACTATTCCTCTCGCCACATGAGTTGGTTGCACGGATTTTGGGGCATCGGTTCAACCATCGGGCCTTTGATTATGACGTTCGCTTTTGTTAAAAATCTCACTTGGCGTGGTGGTTACGCTATCGTCGGAATAATCTTATTGATTATGTCTCTAATTTTTATGTTCAAAAACTTCGGGTTTTCAAATACTCAAAAGCAGGAAGAACAAAAAATAGAACAAAAACCAATAAACATGGTTACTTTGAATACTTTTTTCAGTGCAATGTTTTTCTTTTTCTACACTGCAACAGAAGGCGGTGTCGGTCTTTGGATTTATTCTGTAATGACCGAACAACGAGGCTTTGACCCTGTTCTCGCTGGAACTTTGGTCGCAATATACTGGGGCTCTTTGACCTTCGGACGATTTATGGTCGGTTTCATCACGAAAAAACTCTGCGACAACACAATAATTCTCGGTAGTATCTTAATTGCTTTAGTCTCGATGTTGCTTCTTTGTATACCAACCCACATGACAACAATCATAGGCTTAGTTGCACTCGGTGTGGGGCTTTCAGGGATATATCCTTGCACAATGAATGCAACTCATTCAAGATACGAAATTGAAAAAGCGAAAATTTTAATGGGACATCAAGTTGGTTCGGCTTGTCTAGGATTTGCAATAATGACACCACTTTTAGGTATTATTATTCAAAGAATTGGGCTTAATTTTTTGCCCGTAATAACGACTTGCTTTGTAATAATTTTGCTTTCAATCGAATTAAGATTGAGGAATTTGAAAGCGTAAAAAGTTTTTTAATGCAAAAATTTGTATTTGAAAAAAGGTAATAAAAAAGGCGGAACTGTGAAATTCCGCCCTTTTTGTATTGGTTTAATCAGACTATCTGTCGAGAGTACCGATTGCCCAGCGTCCGCCCAAGGTGAATACAACACCTGTTCTTCCGCCGTTTCTGACCATTGCTTGGCCAAATCCGGTAAATCTTTCGCCTGCTGATTTTTGAACACCAAGTCCGTATTCAACATACGCTTTGGTTGATGTTTCAGGCAAGTTAACTTCGTTTGCCTTAACTTTGGTGTCATCAACAATGTTCCAAACCATTTGTGCACCCAAGTACGGTTGCCATCCGTTTGCAGTGTTGCCGATGAATTTCAAACCAGGAGCGAGTTGCAATGCGTGCAAACTGTCGTTCTTAATTCTTACGCCATTGCCCAATGTGTAGTCGTCAAACGGATTGATGAAGGTGTATGACATCATCCAACTTGGTTGGATAATGAACTTACCGTCAGCAAGTTCCCAGTTGTAACCAGTTTTTGATGCAACACCTGTTGTCAATGTGTTGAGGTCGTTGTTTCCAACGTCTGTCTTGATGTTTGCTCCGTGCATACCAACGTTTGCTGTCAATGCAGTGAAGAAGTTTCCTTTGTAAGCAGTTGCCGTCAAGCCCAAAACACCGCCGTTTTGGTAAATTTCGTTGCCGTCAAATGCTTGGTGAGAACCGTTATAACCTGCATAGACTGAATATTGTGTATCCCAGCCTCCGACTGTGATTACGTCTGAGTCGCCGCCGAACAATGCACCATACATTGTGTTGTCAACATCTGGTCCGTCCTTCAAGTTAACTCTTTCTGTTGATACATACGGCTTGAACCAAGCACCTGCATTCTTTTCTTGAACGTATAACGGTGAGAATACTTGAGTTTCGTCTCCGTCGTAAGCGTACTTGTTACCGTATTTTTCAGCATTACGTTGTGCTTTTGTCTTTAACATCGTTTGATCAACGTTTGCCAATGCAATGTTGTAGTTATTAAGTTGTGTATAATAAAGACCTTGCATTGCTACTGCTGAGCCGTAAACTGCTGGGTTGAAGCCTTCATAACCGCCCTTTCTTGTGAATGAGAAATCGCCGTTATCTGCTTTGTAGTCTACGTTGTATCTATAAATAGGTGATTTTGCGACCAAACCTTCTTTTTCGCCAACGTATTGAACTTTATCTTTCAAGTTTACATCATCGGTGAAGTTGATTGTTGTTTCATCGCCTGTTGCATCTGAAATCAAGTTCAATTTTGTGATGTTGAGGTTGCCGTTAACAGTTGTTGCAGGAGTAGAAATTCTATCCATCGTTGCGTTTGCAAGGTCAACATCAAGCATAAGGTTTGAATCTTTGTGTACATTGAAATCTGCCAATGCAATCGTGTTTGCTGCACCGTTTACGAGGTCTAAAGTACCTCCGTATAGGTTAATAGTGTTCAATCTTACGTTGCCGGCAACGTCGTGGTTGTCTTGTTCGTACAAATATTTATCGTTTGTATATCTCAAGACACCGCCTTCATTGACGTTGTAAGTGATTGCGTAGTCGTAATTATTTTTTACCAATGTTGTGTTAACTTCAGCCGTGAATGGGTCAAATATGCCGTTTGCAATGATTGTACCCTTACCGTCAAAGACTACTTCGTTTTCAATGTTGTTAGAAGTAATATTTCCATCGATAGTAACTGTTTTGCCTTCATTTGCACCAAATCCGAGGAATGCGTTATTATCAGCATCTGTTCCGTTCAATTTAATCGGACCTGCAACAACTACATCGTTATCTTTTGCATAAATTGAGACGTTTGCTTTTTCATTAACAACTAATGAATACGGATTTGCTTCATTTAAGTCAATGTTTTTGAGGTTTGTATTAACAAAGCCCAAGTATACCTTGTCGTTTCCATTTCCGACAATCAATGCTTTTCCGGTGATTGAATTTCCGTTGCCTAAAACGGTCATATCGCCACCTGTCAATGAGGTTACGTTATCAAGAACTTCGTCAGACTTCATTAAATAAGCCAAGTCATTTCCTTCGTTGTTAACCATTTTGACTGCCTCTGTCAAACCGCCAAGCGTTACGATATTTATTGAACCTATATCGTTGTCTTTCTTATAGTAAACAGCGTTTTTGTCTGAATTTTCATTCATCTTAACCCCAACGGGTTTCAATGTAACTTTATCAGCCAAAGTGTTTGTAAATTCATAAGAATCAACATCTTCTGCAGTTGTCAAATCGAGTTCTGAAATGTTGACGTTTCCTTCAACGCTATTAACATCTTTGACATTAAATGTATCTTTATAATCTGCTTTGACATTGAGGACATCATCTTTTGCAATAGTCAATTTTGCTAAATTAACCTGGTTGACATTTCCATTCATCAAGTCGATTGTCGAATTGTCATTTGCTGTGATGCTATTGTTTTTACCTGTGTATGTTGCATAAGGTACAAATGTTGCATCTTCATTGATGGTGATGTTTTTAAGAATTGCGTAATCCGTATTCGAGTTATCGAAGTCGAATTTTACAGTGTTCGAAATTTCGAGGTTTCCAGAACCTTGAATTATATTTTCTTTCAACGTTCCGCCGTTGAGTTCAACGATTGCTTGTGTTGCTTGAATTGATTTGTCAACATCATAAATGCTATCTGCTGAAGTTGTATATTTTGCTTTACTTTTAACTTCAATTTTTTGGTTAATTTTTGCTTCGTTAATAACTTTACTGTTTGCGGCAATTACAGTTTTGCTTGTGTCTTTGCTTGTATTTATATCTTTTGTAACTGTACCACCTGTTAAAGTCAATGTTCCTTCATTAATGATATCATCTGCAAGCAAGTTGTCAGCGTTTGTCGTAACGGTATTTTCAAGTGTGAGTTTACCGCCGATGATTTTGTTGCTGAGAGTATTCAGATTCAAGGTAACTTCACCGTTGTTTGTAACTTCTCCACCAATAAAATCAGCATTTTTTGCATACAATGAACTGTCTGCGTTTACGACAATATATTTCGAACCAATTTTATTTGTTGTCTTAATATTGCCGTCGATGTTTGTTGTACCGTCACCTTCGATTTTGTTGCCATTTTCGGTATATTTTTTATTTTCGGAAACGTCTTTGTCCGCATGACCTTTCAATGTCAGTACGTTATTGTTTACGACAGATGCATTCAATTTATCAGCGTAAATTTCCAACGAACCGTTTTCGTTAATCGTAACTTTGTTTTGGATAATTCCGTTTTCTTCGTCAAATACTAAATTTGTCAATGTTTGTGGAATTTCGGGGTCTTCAGATTGAATCGTTCCGATTATGAGTTTACCATTGTCTCCGACAATGTTTTTGACGGTGCTTGCTCCGTAAAGGTTTAATTTTCCGTTGTTTTCAACTTCACCATTCAATGTTGAGTTCGTAATGTAAGCAGTGCCTGTGTTAACAAGGTCTTTTTCGTTGTTAATGAAAGTTACGTTTTCAACGTTCAACTTACCGCTGTTTGTGACTGCGGTTTTGAAGTTTCTAACCTCTTTAATATCCGTGATATTAAGGATTTGATTTGCACCGTTAACAGCAATACCGTCTTTTTGGTTGCCGTCGAGTGAATATTTACCTTGTCCTCTGATTGTAAATTCAGCCTTGTCTTTATTTATCGTACCTAAGCCTGTGCTTTCATCAGAAAGAACATAATCGCCACGTCTGATTGTGTACGCTTTTCTGTCTGCATCTGCGACTGCTTCTTCAAGAGTCATTCCGTCTTCTGTTCTTGTAATATTCAAAAGACCTTTGTCGTTTTCATCAACCGCAAATGTATAAGTTACGCCATCATCGCTTCTGTAAGTTCCGTTCTTTGTTGTGTTATTAACAACATCAGAACCTGCTGCCAAGTAACGAACTTGTCTTGTCGTATCTTTTAATTCGTCTGAACCCCAAGTTTCATCATCGTGAAGAACTTCAATGTTGTTCAAGTCGAAATTGATATTTTGAACAACTCCGCCTTTTTTATCATCGCCCGAACCGTATTGATTTGCGCCGATAATGAGATTATCAATTGCATTTGCAGTAACATCATAATCAACTTTGACGTTCAAAGTGCTGTCTTTTGAAAATGAAATGAGGTAAGGAACAGTGATTGTGTCCCCTGCGTGCTTGTTTTGCAAATCCAAAGTTACGTTTGCAACTTCTTGTTGAATACAGAAAGTGCCTGTTGCTGCTGCCGTACCCAATTTAACCGTTGCTCCTGATGCATCTTCATCAAAAAACAATGCTACTGCATAAGGTGACTCCATATCAACTCTTCCGTTGAATTGATAAGTACCTGCATTTGAGAAATCAATCATTGCTATTGAATCTGAACTTGAAACAAGAATATCGTTATCAATAGTTATTGTTTTATCTTTTGCAGCGTTAAATTCAATATCTCCGTCCGTTGAAACAAGAGCGTAACCATTATTACCAGAGATATTTACATCTTGATTTTCAGCAGTGATTGTCATTCTTTTTGCATAAATTGCTGAACCGTTTTCTGCACTGTTGTTCAAGAAGTTTGTATCTGTTGCCAAAACTTCACTATTTGGAGCGTAAATCGCACCACCTAAGCCTTTTGCTGAGTTTTCTTCAAATGTTGAATTATTAACAACAAGGATAGTATTATCAGCATAAATCGCACCGCCGTTTTGTGAAGCGGTATTTTTGTTGTATGTGTTGTTTTCAAGAACAAACAAACTTCCTTCATTTGAATTTGTGTTCTTAACGTAAATCGCACCACCATTTGCGGCTTGGTTTTCTTTAAAGGTGTTGTTTGAAACAGTTGCGGTTATTTTTCCTTCGCCTGCTGTTTCAGCGTAAATAGCACCGCCGTTTTCAGTTGCAACGTTTGTTGCAAAATTGTTGTTTGCAACATTTAATATGTTTTCTTGATTACCTTCTGTGATTTGTGCATAAACAGCACCGCCATTTTTAGCAGAGTTTTCGTTAAAGTGAGAATTGTTAATTTGTGTCGTAAACTTTTCTGAACCTAACGATACAACACTGATAGCACCACCGTTTTCTGTCGCAACGTTTTTGTAAAAACTATTTGCGTTGAAATCTAATGAGATTACTTTGTTTCCGTCTCTAACTTCTGCGTATACTGCACCACCGTTTTGAGCCGTATTGCCTTCAAATACGTTAGAGTTAATCGCTGAGGTAACAATGTTATTGTTTCCTTCTTGGGGAACAAATGCAGCATAGATTGCACCGCCGTTAGTCGTTGCTTGGTTTTTGCTAAATGTTGAACCGGCGACGTTTAATGCCTCAATAGCAGCATTTTCAAAGTTCGTTAATTCTGCATAAATTGCACCACCGTTTGCGGCTTGGTTTTCTGAGAAAGTATATTTTTTGTCACCGCCAGTGATTACCAATTTTCCACCTTGCTCAACGTTAATAGATGCGCCGTTTTCTAATGTTGCGTTCTTTTTGAATTCCATAACAGCGTTTTCCGTTGAAGGAGAAAGTGTCAAACTGCCACCTTTAATGACTTTGTAAACACCGCCTGTTTTTTCGCTAAATCCGCCGCCGTCAACGGTTTGTGCGTCTTTGACTTCAATCGGAAATTCCGACGGTTCGTCAGCAAGCACAGGAGAAACCGATAACAAGCCCGAAAGCATTATCGCAGCAGATAATAACTTAATCTTACTATGTTCCATTACACTATTCCTTTTTCTTGTATCCCTAAATATAATTTAATTAAAAATTATTATGTTTATTATAATATAATCCCCATGGCATGTAAAATAATTATGCGAAATTTGTTATTTTTAGTTACTTTCCGCAACATTTCAACAGGGTTGTTTTCCAAACAAATCTACAAGTTTTTTATCAAATCCTCGGGCGAAATTTCCATCGCTTTCGCTATCAAAAATAACTTTGATATCTTAAAGTCATACTCGCCTCGTTCTATCATTCCAAGATAAGAACCCGAAATTCCCACATTAAAAGCAACTTCCTCTCTGGAAAGCCCTTTGCTGATACGATAATTTTTTATTCGTTCTCCAATTTGTTTGCGGTATAATTTATTCATTGAACAATTATCAACTTCGCAAGTCGGACTTGTCCACAAGCCCCACTTGTGATAACATGAAAAAATGAGTGACGACATAGAACAAGCGATATTTATTGATATAAACAAGGCTGTAAAGACTTGTCACAAATGCGAAAAATTTAAGAACTTGCCTAAGAATAAGCCGAATTTTCCGCTATATTTTTGTGTCGACACAGATGAAAGTTATAATAGAAGATGTGAAAAATATTTGCCATGCATAATTGAGAATATTTCTCAAAAATGTATGGCAAACTTTTTGATTAAAGATATTAATTTTTCTGAAAAAACATTGTTTTCTCTTGATTAAAATTTGTTCGGAGCGACTCCGTTCTTCCAGTTTTCTTCGATTTTTTCAAGCGAAATTCCTTTTGTTTCAGGAACTAAGAACCAAACGAAGATTACAGAAATTACACAAATTAATCCGAAAATGGCGAAGGTTATGCCTGTGCCCATATTTTTTGTCATAACGGGGAACAAAGCATTTACGATTATGTTGCAGATGAAGTTTGTTGCAACTGGGAAGGTCATCAAGAAGCCTTTTGCTTCGAGCGGGAAGATTTCCGAAACCAATACCCACGCAACAGGACCCATTGAGTATGCGAACGAGCAAATAAAGCCAATGATTGCGGCAACTGCAAGCCATTTTGAACAATCGCCTAATTGTGTGCCGAATAAACTTGAGAACGCAAATAAGAACATACTCAATCCCATAATAATCGAACCTGATAACAACAGAGGTTTTCTTCCGACTTTGTCAGTCAAATACATTGCGACAAAGGTCATAAGGAAGTTTACCACGCCAATTACGATGGTGATTTTCATTGCGGCTGACGGATCGTCAAAACCTACGCTTTGGAAGATTTTTGGTGCATAGCAGATGATTACGTTAATACCTGTGCAAATTTGTGCAATCATAATGCCGATTGCGACAACCAAAGGCATAAACATCCATTTTTTGAGTACGACTTTCGCACCGCTTTCTTCTTTTACGCCCGATTTAATGTCAGCGATTGAGGCTTCAATCTCTTCTTTCTCGTCGATTTTTTCAAATACTGCTCTTGCTTCATCTTCTCTACCCTTGAGAAGCAACCATCTTGGGGATTCTGACAAGAAAAAATACAACACGAGCAAAATCACAGCAGGACCTGCACCAGCCATAAACATTGCACGCCAATTTTCCGTAGAAGTGAAAATAAAACCGATTAAATACGATGCCAAAATACCGATGGTGAACGATAATTGGTATAATGAAGCGAACAAGCCACGTTCTTTTTTCGGAGAAATTTCCGAAAGATACATCGGAACGATAGCGTTCGCAAGACCACAAGCGACACCGTTGATGACTCTTGCGGCAATCAAAATTTGAATATTTGGAGCGTGTGAGCAACACAAGCAGCCGATGAGGTAAAATAAACCAATTAAGCCAATGATTTTTTTTCGTCCAATTTTGTCTGCCAAAGCACCGTTAATCAATGCTCCAGCAAAGCAACCGACCATTACGATTGAAACAAGAATACCAGTCAATTCTGCCGAAAGATTCCATTCTTTTACGACAAAAAGTTGAACACCTGAGATAATTCCCATTTCGTATCCGGCTAAAAGTCCGCCGAATGAGCCGGCAATGGCTATTAATGCCAAGTTAAAAAGAATTTTTTTATTCATTACAAACTCCTGCTCTCTACAAAAATTAACATAGCACATTAAAAAAAATTTGCCATATTTTTGTTATATTTCTTAACTCATTTGATAAAAAACTTCACGAAATTTACAAATTTTAGATTTTTTGTAAAATTTTTCATACACAACTTTTGGGGAAATCTTCGCTTATTTTTTGCATAAATTTTCTGTGTGCAAATGAGGGTAAATGATTTTTCGGTGCAAGGTGCCATTTTGTATGGAAGATATTGCCATTCCTTGTTTTTATTGCAAATATTTATCGGAAATGCTATAATTTCAACCATATTTAATGAGGTTTTAGAATTTAATGGTCGATTTTGAAAAAGCGGACTATATCGTTGTCGGGTGTGGATTTTGGGGAAGTGTATTTGCTGAACGTATTGCGACCGTTTTAGACAAAAAAGTTTCAATTATCGACAAGAGAAATCATATTGGCGGAAACTGCTATTCTGACGTGGATAAAGAGACAAATATCGAGTTTCACAAGTATGGTTCGCATATTTTTCATACGAGTTCGAAAAAAGTTTGGGACTACCTGAATAAATTTGGCAAATTCAATACTTACAGGCACAAAGTCATTACTGTTCATAAGGGCAAACACTACATTATGCCCATAAATTTGCTTACGATAAACGATTTTTACGGGCTGAATTTGCAACCTTATGAAGCAGCAAAATTTCTTGATAAAGAAATTGAAAAATCGGGAATATATGAGCCTAAAAACCTTGAGGAAAAGGCGATTTCGCAAATTGGCAGACCGCTATACGAAGCGTTTATAAAAAATTACACGGAAAAACAATGGAATTGTGACGCAAAAGACTTGCCTTCAAGCATTTTCGATCGGCTTCCTGTTAGAAGAAATTTCAGAACAAGTTATTTTGAGGACGATTTTGAAGGAATTCCTGTTGATGGTTGGACAAAACTTTTTCAAAATATGCTCGACAATGAAAACATTTCAATCCTTTTAAACACGGACTTTTTTGACATAAAAGATAAAATTAATCCAAATTGCAAAATAATTTATACGGGCAAAATCGACCAACTTTTTGATTATGAATTTGGTACTCTTGACTGGATTGGGCTTGATTTTAAGTTCGAACGATATAACGTCAAAGATTATCAGGGAACGTCCGTGATGAATTATTCCGACAAAATAGTCCCACAAACGAGAACTCACGAGTTTAAGCATCTTCATCTTGAACGGAGAGAAATCTTTGAAACCCCGAAAACGCTTGTGTGCTTTGAAATTCCGAAAAAAGCACAAAAAGATGACGAAGTTTTTTACCCTGTTGCGACAGAGAAAAATTTGAAAATTTACGAAAAATATAGAGAAAAAAGTTCTCAAAATAAAAACCTGATTTTAGGTGGCAGGCTTGGGTTGTACCGATATATGGATATGGATACAACCGTCAAGGACGCTTTAGAAACTTTTGAAAAATTGCAAGGAGCGTTATGAAGGAATTAGCACTTGTAATGCCAGTTTATAACGAAGAAGAAATCCTCGAAAACGTCATTAACGACTGGACGAACGTTTTTGAGGGTTTGGATATCGATTTTGAAATTCTTGCCTATAACGACGGTTCTAAGGACAAATCGCTCGAAATTTTGAGAAAAAATGCCGAAAACAATTCTCGTTTGATTGTGAGAGACAAAAAAAATTCTGGTCACGGTCCTACAATTTTGCAAGGTTACAGGGATTGTGCCGAAAATTACGAATGGATTTTTCAAACAGATTCCGACAACGAACTTGGCACAGAAGGCTTTGTTGAATTGTGGAAAAACCGTTGTGATTACGACTTTTTGATAGGAAAAAGATTCTATAAAAACCGTGATGCTTCACGAAAAATTATTAGTAATGTTGCCAAAATAATTACTCAAATTCTTTGTGGCAAGGGGGTTTCGGACGTAAATTGTCCATACAGATTGATGAAAACATCAGTTTTTAAGGATTTGTTTTTGAAAATTGAAAGTGATACTTTTTCGCCAAACATCATTGTTTCCGGGTTTGTAAACAGGAATAACATTAAATTTTCCGAAATCCCTGTTGAGTGGAAAAATCGTTCTACGGGAACGGTTTCGATACAAAAGATGAAACTTTTTAAATCGGCAGCAAAAGCATTTTTTCAAACGATAAAATTTTTTATAAAAATGAAATAATTAAACCCTTTGGTGACAGAAATTGCCGTTTTGTGTTAAAATCGAGATATGGATACGAAAAAGCAAAAAATTATCAATATTTTATTATACATTTTGGTTATTTTGGTCATTTATTGTGTTATGAGACCGTTTTTCGTCGATTTTACGCTGTATGGTGACAGTGCAAGTTGGAATTGGTATTCTGAAAAAGGTTTTTGGCAACCGTTTTTGCAAAATGACCACTCGTGGTTTATTTTTTCGCCGATTTTTTGCATGTGCAATAGATTTTTGCCACTGATGTTTAATGTTCACCCACAAATGTTTTATAAATATTTTTATTGGATTGTGATTTTTGGTGTATATGTAGCGTTTTTCTTTGCGATTCGGGAAAATTTTACAAAATATTTTAATCCTAAATATGCCGTTTTGTGGACATTGCCAATTTTTCCAATTGTTTTGCAAGCACTGGATTATGGCGGATTTAAGTGGGCTCCGATGAACGATAGTTTTTCGCTGTCATACATCTTGCTTCCTCTGTTTTTTATTTTGTTTGCAAATTCTTTTGAAAAAATTTATGTCAAAAACTTATATCCTGAAACGTCCTTGCGAGAACGGATAACACTATTAGTGTTGTTTATTTTTGTATCTTGTTCTCATGAGTTTCCGAGGTTTATAATCTGCTTGGGGCTTTATGTTGGATATTATTTGCACAAGTGGTTTGTGAACAATGATATCGACAGAAAGAAATACTGGGCTATATACAAAGGCATTTTGATTTTCAATTTAGTGTTGTTTTTGACACCGAATTTTAGAAACTGGTTTGGGGAAAGGGATAACCATCTTACGCTTAGAATGTTGATTTCTGACTTTCCGAATATGGTATCTGCATATTTCCAAACTGTTATCGTTGAAAACTGGCTATATTTTGCTGTTTTAGCGGTGATGTTGATTGCGTTGAAATTTATTGTAAAAAATTTGAAAGAAAAAAGAAAACTTTTTGTTTGGACGGCATCGATTTTGGTCTCAATATTTGCGTTTTCGATGGTCATTATTGTCGGTTCAGAAACTTATGAGTATTCGTTTATGCACCCTGGGATAAGATTTTTGGACAAAATTTTCCTTTTAAATCTTATCTTTTCGATTGCAGGATACATTTTTTCTTACGATTGCAGTATTAAAAAGAAAATCGCAGTTCTGGTTCTTTGCTTTGCACCGTTGCTTTTGGGAGTTAAAAAAGATTCGCTCGATTATTCTTATCAGCAACAAGAAATTTATCAAAGCAGATACAGGGCTTATTTGTTGGAGAGATTTTTTATTCTCCACGAAAAACCTGCAAAAGTTTATTATCAAATAAAGGACAAAGTTTTCTTTGAAAAAAATTCTTTGAGATTTTATCTGTTTTTCCACGACAGAGGGTTTAGTCAACAAGATTACGTCGAAAAAACGCTCTGTGAACCGACAGACGAATTTGAAGATTGTAATAAAAAAATTATGGATATTTTGAAAAACGAGCATAATTTCGAATTTTCGAAAGAAGAGTTGGAAAAATTAGATTTTAATATTTACAAAAAAGATTATGATTTTTAGCAAAAAAGACGGACTCAAAAATCCGTCTTTTCTTTGTGTTTGTTGTTTTTTCAAATTAATACCAATATTTCGAATTGACACCTGTTGGGATTTTGTATCCGTTAATTTCGCCTTGAGTGTCTTTAATCGAAATTCTGACTTCGTTGTGGTCAACATGCATAACGTCGTCGTTGTATTTTCGAACTTCTCCAAGTTCTTGTTCAAAAACTTTTGTAAGTTCAAGACCTGTTTTTTGGCAATTATAATCAGGATTTGCATCAATGCCAGTTTCGTGAGCCAAAAAGTCATTCGTGACACATTTTAAGGTCATTCCGTCGTAATCCCCTCTTTCGATAGCCAAAGGATTGATTTTTGTTTCTGTGCCATCAGCGTTCAAAATAAGGATTTTTCCTACGCATTTAGGAAGCAAAGCGTAGGTTTCTTGTGCTTTTGCAAGGTCTGCTTCTGCTTTTGCGACATCACCGTTATTTTCTTTTGCTTTTTTCAAGTCATCTTCTGCTTGCATAATGTCAATGCTTGCGGCATATCTGTTTTTAGCCTTTTCAGCGTCAACAGAATAAACCATTCCGCCAACCTGACAAAGTTGAGATTCCATTGTCGTCGCAGTTTGTGCTCTTTTTTCAATGATTTCGTACATCTTGTCAATCGGCAAATCCGCAACTACAAGTTCTCCGCCGAACGGCAACATTCTGCTCATAATATCGTAGTTTGAAAGATGTTGCTTGTCTTCAATCGATGTGTCTTTCAAAGATGGAGCATTAAAGAATGAGACTTGAGTGCCCATATCCGAAGTGGCAGAAAGCATTGCGTCCGCCATAATGTTCGAAACAGGGTTTGAATAATTTCTTTCCAATCCGTCGTTGATATAACCTTCCCCTTCTGGAACGTAAACAACGTCAACTTTTGGACCAACATTTTCGGCAAGTGCTTTTGTCGCAACCCCTTCGCCTATTTTTGCTGCTGAAAGTGCCTCATCAGTTTTTCCGTCAATTCCATAGAATTGCTCCATCTCTTTGCAAATCCCATTGACATCTTTTTTAAGGTCAAGAATTGTTGCATCGGCAGTGACCGTACCGTCTTGAGCAATGTTCATTTTGACAACTTGAGCATGTGCATTATTCGCACCACCTTGCAAAATTAAAACCTCTTTGCCACTGTCTGATGTAATTTTGTCATTTTTAACTTGGTGGGTATGTCCGCCCAAAATTACATCTACGGTCGAACTTTTTTGTGCAACTTCTTTGTCCGCAAAAATTCCCATGTGGCTCAAAAATACTACGGGAAGATTTCCGTCTTTGCCTTCGGCTTTTCGACCTTCCTTGATTTTTGCAACTTCTGCATCGATTGCAGTTGCAATATCTTCAGCCTTTTCAATCGGCGAAAGTGGTCTCGCTCCAACAACGATAAATTCTTGGTCTCCCTGTTTTAAAATTTTTGAAGATGCAATCTGACAAGTTTCTTTTTCTTTGTCGGGAACGTTGATTGCAAGCATATCAGGGGTTAAATCATCATTAAGTGCACTCAATTTTGCATCAGAACGGCTTCTTTCGTGGTTGCCCATTGCCGTTGCTTCCATGCCTAACTTGTTTACAACATCGACAGTCGCATTGATAACGGGCGTTTGGCTTCCGGCAATCAAATCACCTGCACCTAAAACTGTCAAGTTTTCTTTACCGCCACAATATGCCTCGCATGCCTCTTTTGCTGATGCAAGTTTCGTTAAGCCTGAAAGTTCTCCGTGTGTGTCGCTAAAATAGAACAAATTAACCGTTTTAGAGCCGTCTTGTGTGGTTTGCGGTTTGTTTGAAACCTTTTGAACGCCACCAAACGAAATCCGTGCCATTCCGTAAGACATACATGCTGAACTCGTCTTTTGCGAAAACTGCTGAACGCCTTTTTCTGTTTGCTTTTCTGAAGTTTCAGCCTTTGGTTTGTTTAAATTCTTCTGAATTCCTTTATTTGAACCAATTTGTGAAATATTCATTATAATCCCCACACACTAGATAAAAACACCTTTACATTATACCTCTAAAATGCTCAAAAATTTTAAAAATTTGAGTTTTGTGAATATTTGTTAAGTGTAATTTTTCTAAAGTGAAAATAAAAAAGCAGTTGAGGTTTTAAATTTAAAGAAAATTAATGATTTTTTTTGTTTCAAGAAAAAGAAAAATGCTTGTGAATATTGGGCTTTTTGAATATGATGCAAAATTATTCAAAATTAGTATAACTGATGTAGGAATATTTTTTAATTCGTGTTGTATAATAAAATCGGGTATATGTTGAAAATATTTCAAAAATCATTAAACAGACATACGGGAAGAAAAATGAAAAGTTTTAAGAAAATATTAGCAGTAGGTGCAATTTTAACAGGATTTTTTATCCAAGTTACGGCGTCGGAACTTTGTCCGTACGCAGTAAGAGTGGCGATAAACAAGTATAAAAACCACGATTACGTTGGCTGTATCCAAGATTTGGAAGAATATTCGCAAGACGACCCGTCAAACGCTATTGCCTTCTATTATAGCGGTATTGCTTATATGAAAGTCGGAATGAAGGACAAGGCGGTAGAGGCGTTTGAAAAAGTTGCACAAATCAATAGTGTACCTGTTTTGTCATCTTACGCAATTCAAGCTACAAACTGCATGAATAGTAACATTTCGCCCTGTGTCTATAAAAAATACTCAAAAGACGAAATTCAAGAAATGCTCGTCGATCCGGGTGCATTCTTTGCTAAGAAAGAAAGTGAACCTGAAAATAAGGCGGAAGAAACCGTTTCTGTTGACTCTGACATTGATAAGTTGATTCACGGTGCATATCCTGAAAATATTCACCCTGATGCAAACAAAGTTATTCAAGAAACAAGACTTATCCAAGAGCAAGAACGTGTAAACGCTGAACTCAATAAGAAAACGAGAGTTGCTCCTAATAAAAAAGGTGATGCTTCTTCAGAAATGAAAAATGCGGTTAAAGTGGCAAAAGCAGAACCTTCCGATAAGGAAATTGCAGATGCTGTCAGAACTTTGAGCAAATTGGGCTATTCATTTAATCCGCCGAAAAACGAAGTTGGCGGTTCTGTCGGAATGGTTGCAGTGAACGAAAAAACGACATCTCAGAATAACACAAACAACTCAAATAACGTAAATAACGCAAACAATAACAACAATTTCAACCCGTATAAACAAATGGCTGAATATTATGCAATGAATGGCGATGCGGCACAAATGGCAATGATGTTCGGCGGCGGAAACAATTACAACCGAAATAATTCGTTTGATATGATGCTTCCGTATTTGCTTATGCAACAACAACAAAAAAATCCCGACGGAACGCAAAACAAGGTTGACCCTGAACTCATCAAAACAATGATGATGGGTCAAATGATGGATAATTTTAACTTAGGGTTTGACAACGACGACCGCAGAAGATAAAATTATATCAGACTATTGATATGAACAGATTTGAACTATTTAAAATAATTTTTGATAAAAAAGATTATTCGTTGGCGGAAGAAGTGTGTAAGTTCCAATACAACGACGATTCTTTGAAAACGCTTGCGAGAGTATTGTTTTTCGACAAGAAATACGAGCGTGCGGAAGTTTTGTTCAAAAAGTTGCATATGTTTGCCGAATATGGATATTGTAGACTTTACCAAAATGATAAAGAGACTGCGGATAAGGTGTGGTTTTCTTTGAAAGATACGTCGCCGTTGATTATTTGGGCAAAGGCATTGTCCGGATATATTGAAAGAAGAAGAACGAAAGAGCCTTCATTTTTTCAAATAAGAAATTTTTACGAAACTGATTTGGATACACTGTTGAGCCTTAAAATGAATACTTATGCGGAAAATTTGATAAATAGTATCCAATATTTTGCAGACACAAATCCTGAAGTTTACAAATACACTGGCAGAGTGCTTTTTAACCACGGTTATTACGATTATGCCGAAAAATTTTTGGCAGCAGGCAAGGAAATTGTTTGGGAAGATGCAGAGTTGCATTTTCTCGATGCGGAAGTAAGATTGGCTAAACACGAGAAAACGACTGCTATTAAGTCACTTGAACATGCTCTTGAAGTTTCTCCTTCGTATTATCCGGCTGTAAAACTTTTGGAAAATATAAAATAATTATTAAATTTATTTGCAATATCTATGTATTGTTGTAGAATAATACTATAGTAGAATACTATCGGTGGAAATATAATGTTTGAACGATTTACAGAAAAAGCAATCAAGGTCATTATGCTTGCACAAGAAGAAGCACGCCGTTTGGGACATAATTTTGTCGGAACGGAACAGGTCTTGCTCGGACTAATTGGTGAAGGAACGGGCGTAGCGGCAAAAACCTTGAAATCAATGGGCGTCACACTAAAAGACGCACGAGCCGCTGTCGAAGAAATTATCGGTAGAGGTGCAGGCTTTGTTGCTGTTGAAATTCCGTTCACCCCTCGTGCAAAACGAGTGCTGGAACTTTCATGGGACGAAGCAAGACAATTAGGACACAATTACATCGGTACGGAACACTTGCTTTTAGGTTTAATCCGAGAAGGCGACGGTGTTGCAGCAAGAGTATTGGAAAACTTGGGCGTTGACTTGAATAAGGTCAGAACGAATGTTGTAAAAATGCTCGGTGAAATTAAAGGCGGCGGAACTGCTGAAGCCGAAGCAGGCACAGGCAGCAGAGGTCGTTCATCATCGGCAGCAACCCCCGGTGGAAAAACAAAAACTCCCATGCTCGATGAATTTGGTACTGATTTAACTTTGGCAGCAGCAGAACAAAGACTTGACCCTGTTGTTGGCAGAGAAAAAGAAATTGAACGTGTTATTCAAATTCTCGCAAGAAGAACGAAGAATAACCCCGTATTACTTGGTGAACCTGGTGTTGGTAAAACGGCGATTGCAGAAGGATTGGCAAGCAGAATTGTTAATTCAGAAGTGCCAGATTTGCTCGATGGCAAAAAGGTTATCCAACTCGATATGGGTCTTTTAATTGCAGGAACGAAGTATAGAGGCGAATTTGAAGAACGTCTTAAGAAAATCATGGACGAAATCAGATTGTCAGGAAACATCATTCTTGTAATCGATGAAATGCACACCTTGATTGGTGCAGGGGCAGCAGAAGGTGCAATTGATGCTGCAAATATTTTGAAACCGGCACTTTCAAGAGGCGAAATTCAAGTTATCGGTGCAACAACGAACGATGAATATCGTAAGTATGTTGAAAAAGACCCTGCACTTGAAAGACGTTTCCAACCTATCGTGATTGAAGAACCGTCAGTTGACGATACGATAGCGATTATCAAAGGTTTGCGTCATAAGTACGAAGAACACCACAAATTGAACATTTCAGACGAGGCAATCGTTGCAGCGACTGAACTTTCATACAAGTACATCACTGACAGATATTTGCCTGATAAAGCAATCGATATCATTGATGAGGCTTGCTCAAAGGTCAGAATTAAATCGAGTTCACTTCCTCCGGAAGGAAAAGAACTCGACAGACAACTCAAAGAAGTTGTTAAGAAAAAAGAAGAAGCAATTAGAAACCAAGAGTTCGAAGTTGCATCTGATTTGCGTGACGAAGCGGCAGCGTTGAAGGAAAAAGTTCACGAAGTAACCGAAAAATGGAAGGCTGAAACAGAAGCGAATAAACCGACGGTTACGGCGGAACAAGTTGCGGAAGTCGTCAGCACAATGACAGGTATCCCGACAACGAAGATTACCGAAGGCGAAAGTGAACGTTTGCTCAAATTGGAAGAAACGTTGCACAACAGAGTTATTGGTCAAGACCAAGCAGTTGTTGCAATTTCTAAGGCAATCAGACGTGCAAGAGTCGGCTTGAAAGCACCAAACAGACCGATTGGAAGTTTTATTTTTGCAGGTCCTACAGGTGTTGGTAAAACAGAACTTGCAAAAGCGTTGGCAGAAGCGGTATTTGGCTCGGAAGACAACATGATAAGAGTCGATATGTCAGAATTTATGGAAAAACACTCGACGGCAAAACTTATCGGTTCACCTCCGGGATATGTCGGATACGATGACGGCGGACACTTGACCGAAACTATCAGAAAGAAACCTTACTCGGTAATTCTTTTTGATGAAATCGAAAAGGCTCACCCTGACGTATTTAATATCATGTTGCAAATCCTTGATGACGGACGTTTGACAGATGCAAAAGGCAGACACGTCAACTTCAAGAATACGATTATCATCATGACTTCAAACGTCGGTGCAAGTATGATTTCAACAGGCTCGAAGTTAGGCTTCTCAGTCGGTGACGATGAATCGAAAGATAAGTACGAACGTCTTAAAGAAACTGTTACAGAGGAAATGAAGAAGGCATTCAAGCCAGAATTCCTCAACAGAATCGATGAAACAATCGTATTCTCTCATCTTTCTAAACCTGAAATCAGACAAATCGTTGACTTGTTGTTCAAAGATTTGTTCAAGAGATTGGAAGCACAAGATTTGAAAATCGAAGTTTCTGATGAGGTTAAAGATTACCTTGCAGAGGACGGATATTCTGAAGCATACGGTGCAAGACCTCTTAAACGACTTATCCAAAAGAAAGTCGAAGATGGCTTGGCAGAAGAAATCTTGGGCGGTCAATTTAAGGCAGGCAAGAAGATTGTTCTTACTTTGGAAGATAAGAAAATCAAATTCCATACGGTGGACATTGAAAACAATGACGAAAAGAAAGAAACCGTACCTGCTGAAAAGGTTGAAGAAAAGAACATAGGAGATAAAAAAGACGAATAGTCATTTTACTCAAATAAAAAAAGGCGGCACTTCGGTGTCGCTTTTTTGTGACGATTTTGAGGTCTATTTTACAAAAATTTTTTTGGTGTATAATTGAGGAAGAAACTTGAGGTGTTTATGAAAATTGCGGTTACATACGACGAAGATAGCGAAGAAATTTTTCAACATTTCGGACACACAGAGATGTTGAAGGTTTATGACGTTAACGATAATAAGGTTATCAGCACAAAAATTTTGTCAACAGAAGGTCATGGACATAGCGTGATAGCAGACTTTTTGAACGATGTTGAGGCAAAAGTTTTGATTTGTGGCGGAATTGGACCTTGTGCAATTTCTGCATTACAAGAGTATGGAATTGTTCTCTGTGCCGGTATTTCTGGCAATGCAGATGTGGCTGTCGAAAAATTTTTGAACGGCACTTTGGATTATCAAACAGGTGCAAATTGCAATCATCACGACGAAAATCACTCTTGCGGAAGTTGCCACCACTAATTAATATTCCGTGACAATTCAGTTCTGATATATTTATCCAATGATTCAAAAATACCGGATTGCTTTATTTCGTTCGCAATGACAGAGTCTGCGAAAATTTTTCGAGATTCTTCGCCTAAAGGCTCAGAATGACCCAAAGAGGTTATTGTCACTGCGAGAAACGGGTGAGCAGAGTGCGAGGGCTTGGCGATAAAAATACAAGGTCTTTGAAATCGACAACCCGTACTTTTATTGCGAGCGAAGTGATAAACAATCCGTGGCAGTCCAGAAATACTTATCCGATGACAGTTTTTATTGGTTCTTGTCTTGTTCATCAAATTTTAGAATTAATTCTTTGAGAAGAAAGTAGTCGCTTTTTTCTTTTGCTTCGTTGATTTCCTGCATTCTCAAGGTTGCCAGTTCTTTTTTTTCTTTGTCGCTAAAGTGGTCGGGGTGGTATTTTTTGATTGCCGAGCGATAAAGTGTTCGGAACTGGTCTGAGAGTTCTGTTGATTTTTTGTTGTTTGAACCTTTTGTGATGTATATTTTTAGTTTGTCATATTCTTGTTCAGATAGCCTGTCGAAACTGTTGTTGTTCAGTATTACGTTGATTTGGTGAAGGGACATTCTTTCTTCGAGACATTCTTTTATGAGATTGTCACGGCGTTTCGATTGGATTTTGCCCCTTTCTTTTTGAAAATCCATTTCCTCAACGAAGGAGAGTTTTTCTTGTTTGTTGGCGAAAAGAATTTTGTTAACTTCCGGAATTGTTTTTTCTTCTTCGTAAGCTTGTCTTAGGATTGTTTGACGTTTATGATGGTATTCGTTGTAGTCTTTGCGGTACTTTTCATCCTCGGTGTCAGATAGAGGGTCGAAGTTATTTTGTACAAGTTTTTTGTTTACGCTATCAGTAGGAAGGGAGTTTCTAATTGCGTTTTTGATAATTTCGTTTCTTGTGGGAAGAATTTTTTCTTTTTTTATGATTTTGAAAATCCCTGTGCCGAAGTATCTCAGACGGCTGAGGTAATCATCGTAGTTTTCGCCTTCTTTTTCGTCCATTTTTCGGAAGTTGTTGTTTATGATTTCCAAGTTTGCATCAGTTCTTGTCATACCTTGCAAAAGGCAGCCTGCGATGATTTTGTCACGGATACTTTTGCCGATGTTGCAGTTGAAAACAACGTCGTAGCAATCTTTTTCTCCACCTTCAAGTTCTTTAAGATTATTTTGCTTCAAGATTTTGTTCGCTTCAATTCGAGGTTTTCTTGCAGCGAGACAATCTTCTATTATTCTGAGTCTTTTTTCTTGTAAATCTACAGTTTCCATTTCCTTATATTTTAATGGAAAACGACGAAATTGCCAAATTTTATTTTTTATTTTGGGCAAAAAAAAAGAGGTTCTTTTTTGCGAACCTCTTTTTTGTTTTTTGAAAACTTATTAGTTTCTGAGAACCAAATCGCTCAAGAGTTCAACGTAAACAACGTCACCAACGTGACCTTTGTATTGCAAACCGGGTGTAACTAAACCAGTTGCGAGACCAACGCCGACGCCGACAGGTAAGCCGACTGCAACGCCAGTGCCATATTTACCGTTGCCTGAAGCGATTGCGATACCAGAACCAGTACCAACTGCACCACCACCTAAAGTGTATGCTGCAACTTTACCGAATGATGCTGCTTTAGAAGGTGTCAAGTCTTTAACTGTTTGTGCAGAGAAATCTATTTGTTCACCGTTAGGGAGAATTAATTGATTGATTTCAATGCCAACTTTTGCGTTTCTGTTGAATGATTTTTGTGAAGTCATTGAAGAAACTTTACCGATGAATTGTGAGTTAGCAGGGATTAACATTCTGCCTTCTTCGGTGATGATGTCTTCTTGAGTGATGAATTTGATAGTGTTGCCATCAACATATCTTTTTGAAGCAAATTCTTCAGCAAATCTGATTTTGAGAACGTTGCCAGCGAGAATGATTTTTCTGAAGTTAGTGATTTTAACTTCGTTTGTTTTTGCATCAGGAGAAACGTTCAAGTGGTCAATGCCGAGAACAGTTTCTTCAGCAACAAATTCTTTTTTAACGCTGTTTATAGCGTCACGCAATTTGTATAAAATAACAGCACATTCTGCTCTTGTTAAGAGTTTGTTAGGCAAAAGAGTGTCTTTGTCGGGGTGGTTAACGTAAACGTTCATACCGACTGCTTTTGCATATCTGTCAACAGCCCAAGCAGGGATATCGTTTTTGTCTGTGAAAACGTCCAATACTGAAGTATCGATGTAATCAACGTCTTCTGTAATGTGGCTGACGATAGATTCAACTTCTGCTTTTGAAATGTTGTTCAAAGGTCTGAAAGTATTGTCGCCGTAGCCATAGATGAGACCAAGTCTTTGTGATTTCAAAATATCACCGTAAGCCCAAAAATCTTCTGAAACATCGGTGAAAATATTGTCGTTTTCGTTAGTATTATCTCTGTGACCGAGTAATCTCAAGAGAGTAGTGTTAAAATCCGCTCTTGTCATAACTTCGTCAGGGTTAAAGTGACCGTCTTCGGTGATACCCATAACACCGCCGTTGATGACAGTCAAGATTTCTTGAGCAGCCCAATGATCAGCGGTAACGTCAGCAAGTTGTTTTGCTTGAACAGCCGTAGTACCAAAGAACATAAGGGTCAGAGCAATAAAAAATCCGAATATCTTTTTCATGAAAAATTCTCCTTATTAATTCTGAAAGCATTATATATTAAATGATTTCTTTACACAAGTTTTTTGGGATTTTTTACAAAATTTAAATATCAAAAAAGGTGATTTAGGGAGAAATTTATTTTTTTGTTAGGGAGCATAGATATTTAGGTAATAAGGAAAATATAGTAAAAAATAAAAAAGTGTTTATGTGTAATAAGTTGGTTTTTGGGGCTTGAAAGTTGAAATTATATTAAAAATAAAAATGACTTGAAAAAAATTTTTGAGTAATGTATTATGAACGAGGAAGGGTTTGTAGCTCAGTTGGTAGAGCAGTTGACTCTTAATCAATTGGTCGAGAGTTCGAGTCTCTCCAAGCCCACCATTTAAAAAGACCTCAACCGAGGTCTTTTTTTTTTGAAATAACACTTGACTCGAACTGGTAATTTGCTCTCGAAGTCGCAAATTACGGAGTTCTGCCCTACGGGTATCCTGTCTCGTAAGGCTCACGGAAGGTTCGCCAACGATACAGGGGAGTCTCTCCAAGCCCACCATTTAAAAACAAAGAAAAGACAAGACTTTCAGGTTTTGTCTTTTTTGTTTTTTGACTAAAGAAAATCTCTTAAATTATTTAATTTCCCCACTATTTCCCCACACATTACCACTAATTACCAACTAATACCCAGTAATTATCTAATGGGGTTTAGCAATTATTTAATACTCATTTAATTTCGAAATTGCTTTTAGTTTAAGTTCGGGGACAGGGTGCACATACCGCATTGTTGTTTCAATATTGGAATGACCTAAAATTTCTCTTTAAAAAACATTTGTAATAGCGAATGTTCTAATGTTAAAATCAGGTTATGAGTGATTGCAAAAGTTTTGAACCATCGATAGACAATAATTCTAAAGTTCTTATTTTAGGCTCAATGCCTGGGGTAAGGTCTTTGTGTGAACAACAATATTATGCCCACCCACAAAACAGGTTTTGGAAAGTTATGAGCGTCATTTGCAATCAGCCCCATTTGCACATGTTCGATTATAATTTGAAACTAAAAACGCTGTTGACCAACAATATTGCCCTTTGGGACACGATAAAATCCTGCAAGCGTGAAGGTAGTCTCGATTCTGATATCCAGTTTGAAACACCTAACGATATTCAGGCTTTATTGAAAAAATATCCAAATATAAAAACGATTTGTCTTAACGGAAACAAGTCTTATTCTTTATTTAAAAAATATTTTCCTGATTTGTTAGAACAATATTCTTGTCACAAAATGTCCTCAACCAGTCCAGCCAACGCAAGATATAACTTGCAATCTCTCGTCAACGAATGGTCTGCGGTATTCGAGAAGTAACCTGTTTTTTGTATGATGAATGCATTAGTTATGGATTGCCACGAAAATTAAAGATTTTCTTGTAATGATGAGGTCTGCAAAAAATCTCAAAGATTCTTCGCTCCACTCAGAATGACCGCAAGGAGTTTTTATCGCTACGAGGAACGTAGTGACGAAGTAATCCTGTATTTCAGCAGTGATTGAATAATTACTGGATTGCTTCACTTCGTTCGCAATGACAGTGATTGAATAAGTTTATACTCTTCTTGTCTTTGCGAGCGTCAGCGTGGCTGTCCAATAAATAGTAATGAAACTTTTGCTTTTTCGCAGGTGCTTTTTGAATTGTGCAAAGGTTTTAAAATGACCGTTTTGCCTCGCTGCTATTATTTATATGATAAACAAAAATTATGTCAAAAATGGACGTATAAAAGTTTGTTTTTTTTCAACAAAAATATTTGTTTTATAATTAAATCATGATTAATTTTGATTCACTAAGTTTAAAGGCGTGGGTACTTGAAAATACTGATTATCTGACGAATTCGTCCGTCAGAAAAATTCAGCAACCCTCAAGACGGGAACTCATTCTTCACCTTCGCAATAACGGTGAAAACAAAAAATTATATATTAATATTAATCCCGAATTTTTTCACGTTTGTCTTGCTGATGACCTGCAAAAACGTGGAATTTCAATCCCTGATGCTGCTCCGATGTTTTGCATGCTTCTTCGAAAATATATCCAAAACGGTCGGATATCAGAGGTTCGTCAGCCTTTCGGAGAGCGGATTTTGGAACTTCGGTTTGAATACAAAGATGCCCTTGACGAAATAAACACACTCTGTCTTGCCGTCGAACTTATGGGAAAATATAGCAACGTGATTTTGTATAACGTCAAAACAGGTATTATCATTGGCTGTGCACACAACGTTGGGGAAGAAAAAAGTAAACTTCGGGAACTTGCAGGAACTTTGCCTTATATATACCCGACTCCGCAAGAAAAAACGGATATTTGTGAAGAAAATTTTGAAAATTTCGAAGAAAAATTTAACGGCAATTTTGACAAAAATTCTGTTGCTTGCGAAATTGCAAATGAATATGCGTATATGACTGTATCACTTGTAAAACAAGCGTTTGTGGCTCTGAAAATTGAAAATTTTAATAAAGAAAATTTGAAAAAATTGTTTGAAATGCTTAAAAATACTTCGTCTTTGACGGATTTTGAGCCGGCAATAAGCGAGGATTTTTCACAATTTTCTTTGATAAAAAATTCTGGCTACAAGCCTGTAAACACAGTTAATCAGATGATTAACGACTATTTTGAGTACAATCAGGTACAAAAGATTTTGAAGCAAAAAAAATTGCGTCTCTATTCGCACATTGATGCTCAAATTAAAAAGATAAACAAACAAACAGAGATTTTTAAAACGAAACTTCTTGATAGCGAAAAGGCAGACGGTTACAGGGTTAAAGGCGATATTTTGATGATGAATATTAACTCAAAAGTTTTGCCTGTTTTGCAAATGGAAAGTCCTTATGATGGCGAACTTGTTGAGATTGAACTCGATGAACGTTATTCGATTGTTCAAAATGCAAATCGATATTATAAACTCTACAAAAAGACCAAAACCGCCGTGGATTATGCTTCTTCGCAACTTGAAGAACTCGAAAATCAACTGAATTTACTCGAAGAACAAAGATTTTTTGTTGAAATTTCATCGAATTTGGTGGAAATTGAAGAAATTGCTTCAGAAATTGGATTAAAAATCGAGCAAAATGGGAAAAAGGATAAGAAAAAACAAATTAACCTCGAAACGCACGATATTGAAGGGTTCAAAGTCTATTTGGGTAAAAATTCTCTTCAGAATGATTTTTTGCTCTCGAAAGTCGCATCTCCAGAGGATTTGTGGTTTCACCCATTGAACATGCACGGTGCACACGTTATTTTGAAAAAAAATAATTCAAAAGAAAAAATTCCGAACGAGGTGCTTTTATCTTGTGCAAAACTTGCGAAAAGATTTTCGAAAGCCAATAACGAAGCCAAAATCCCGATTATTTACACAGAAAGAAAATACGTAAAAAAAGCCAATTCAAAAATCGCATTTGTCACATATAAAAACGAAAGCGAAATTTATTGCTAATTTGATTTTTCGATTTGTTAGTGGGAAAATCAGGGCATGATTTACGAAAAAGAAGAACGAAAACCCCAAATATGGCTCTGTGGCGGGCATTTCATTAACGACATTTACACGGGTGTATTAAATCCGATTATGCCGTTTATTGCTGAGCAGGTGAATATTTCAATGGCGTTTGCGACATTCATTTTGAGTTGCTCTCATATTTTTGCATCGATTTTTCAACCGTTTTTCGGCTATTTTGCCGACAAGATGAGAAAAAGAGCACTTATTTTTTGGGGATTAATTTTCACGGCGGTATTTTTATCAAATGCACCGACAGCCACAAACCCTTATATAATGATTGTTTTCATTGTTTTGGGAAGTTTGGGTTCAAGTCTTTACCACCCACAGGCATTGGGTTTAATTCCTAAATTTTCGACTTCAAATGTTGCGAAAAATATGGGAATTTTCATTGCGATGGGAACTTTGGGCTTTTCGTTAGGACCATTGGTTTCTTCATCGATTGCTCAATATTTGGGGTTGGATAAAATGCCTGTAATGTGCGTTATTGGTATTGTTTGGGCATTGTTGATGTTCAACTTTGTTCCGAAATTTTCAACTGAATCGATTACGAAGGCGGACAGTTTCGATTTTGGCAAGGCGTTTTCTGATATTTTAAAGAACAAAAAATTAGATATTTTGATTGTAATTTCGATTTTGAAATCGTTGATGCAAACGTCGTGTTCGATGTTGTTGCCGTTTTTGTGGCAAAGAATGAATTACAGCAAGTTTGAAATTGGACTTGCATTGTTCTTTTTCCTTTTCTCGGGAGGGGTTGCATCATTTTTAAGTCCAAAAATAGAGAAGAAAATCGGCACAAAAAATGTATTTTATATTTCAATGATTTTGCCGTTGCCGATAATTTTGTTGTTTGCATTGACATATCGCACGATACCGCTTTTGTCCTTTGCTCTTGTGGCATTGACGGGATTTGTAATAATGTTTGCAGTACCTGTTATGATGAGTATGGCACAAAAGATTTTGCCGCAATATAAGAGCATTATAGGCGGATTTATCAACGGATTTTCGTGGGGTGTTGTAGCGATTATGATTACAATGATTAGTAAATTTGCGGACCATAATAACTGCATTGTTCCTGTAATCTGCGTGGTTGCACTCATTCCTGCGATTTGTTCATTTATGGTTAATAAATTATTTCCGAAAAATGCCAACTGATTTTTCGGGATAAAATTTTTGTGATAGAATTTATTTGTGAGAAAAATAAGGATAAATTAATGGAAGAAGTTTCATCATACAAGACTGCGTGTGCAGTAGCAAGCGTTTTGGACGACAAATTGGCAAAAGATATTTCGATTTTGAATATTTCACAAGTTTCAGTTTTGGCTGATTATTTTGTAATTTGCTCGGCTGACACTCCGACACAGGTGAAAGCCTTGACAGAGTATGTCAGAGACAGAATTAAGAAATGGTTCAATCGTATTCCTATCGGGGAAGAAAATGACCTCAAAAATCGCTGGAACTTGCTTGATTACGGCGATGTGGTCGTTCATGTTTTGCACAGAGAAGAGCGTGAAACGTACGCTATTGAAAAATTCTGGAATCACGCATTGGTTGTTAAGCCTGAAGAATGGGCAGAAACGGCGAAAGAATTTTCAGAATATCAAGAACAGTAATTTATTTGGCAATTTGTCAAAAAATCAAAAAGGGTATTCTCGAGATACCCTTTTTTGTTGCGGTTTGGTTTAAATTTCGTTGAGCAGATTTTTGATAATTTCTGCTGAAATTTGTGCCGAATGATGTTCGAATTCGCCGAAATTTTCCGTTTTTGTGCCGTCAGCAAGATCAGAAATTGCACGGACGATTAAGAATGGAATGTGGTTCAAGAAGGCGGTTTGAGCGATTGCGGCACTTTCCATTTCCGCTGCCGTTGCTCCGAAAAGTTCTTTTAATTCTTCTTTTTTAGATGAAGTTCCGATGAACATGTCACCTGAGGCGATTAAGCCTTTGTGCAGGCTTTTTTCGGGCAAAGTTTTCTTTGCGACTTCGAGAAATTTTTTGTTTAATTCTTCGTCAGAATAGAAGATTGTCGGCTCTTTGGGGTTAATTCCGTTGCAAATGTAGCCTCTTGCGTAACCCAAGGCGGTTGCATCGAAATCGTGATGAACCAATTTTGTTGCGACCACTACATCACCGATGCTCAAATCTTCTGCAATTCCACCTGCGACACCAGTGTTAATGATATAATCGGGCTGAAATTTGTCGGTCAAAAATTGGGTGCAACTTGCGGCTGCGACTTTGCCTACACCGCTTCTTGCGACGATGACTTCATGATTGCCGATAATCCCTTTAAATACGGTAAATCTGCCCGCATTTATTTCTTCTGGATTTTTGAGAAGCCCTCGCAAAAGTTCGATTTCGCAGTCCATTGCACCAATTACGGCGATTTTTGAATTATTTTTCATATGTCATTTTTTCCTCTGTCCAGTTTTCTAAAACGCTCAACATGTTCTCAGCAGTTGACTTTGCACCTTGAAGGTTGTGTTCTTTGTAATTTCCACATTCCTCACGTTTTGTGCCTGGGATTTCGCCTTCAAAATTTTTGATAAATTCGAAAGTATCTTTGATGAGCGAAAGAGCCTCGTTGTGGGAGATTGAGTCCCTTGTTAGGAAGTAAAATCCTGTCCTGCAACCCATTGGTCCGACGTAGATGATGTTGTTTGCGAATTTTGTATTTCTGACATAAGTTGCAAAAAGGTGTTCAAATGTGTGCATAGTGCCGTTTTCGAGGTAATCGTTTTCGGGATTGTTCGGCTTTTTCATTCTGATGTCGTAAGTGACGATATCTCCGTCAATTCGGGAGATATACATACCTTTTTCTAACTTATCGTGATTGACGCTAAAACTTGCTATTCTTTTCATAATTTCTCCTGTTTGGAAAAATTTTACAACAATCAATTGGATTTTTAAAGGGAAAATATTACAAATCGGGATATTTTTCTTTTAATTTTGGCAATAAAGTTTTCCACAATTTTCCTGTTGGGTGTGGACATTGTGGAGGATAGAAAAATTCCAATTTTTCATCTTTTAGATTTTTTGTATTTAATGTTTCTGCAATGTCAATTACGTCAATTCCATTTTTTTCGAGTTCTTTTTGCCAAAGTTCTTTTTTCGTATCTTCAAAGGTTAAGATAATTAATTTTGTGTCTTTTCCAAATTTTTCTTTAATCAATTCATTTGCTATTTTGAAGTGCAAAATGAATAAATTAAATAGTTCTAAATTGTTGTTATTAAAGTCTTTTAAAACTTTATTTTTAATGTAGTAATTGTTGTAAAAATAAGTCAAAAAGTTGGATTTAAGGTATATTTTTCCGAAAGGTTCTCTTTGTACGAGTTTCCCATTTTTAACAATATAAGAAAGATAATAGTCGTTATTTGGGGCAGTGAAGCAGGTGTACTTTAGTCTTTGAAAATGACAATATTCTTCCATTAAAACAAAAAAAACATATTTTGGAGGCTTATACTCCCCCGCCCCAAGAAGTTGTGCAAATTCAGTGAAATCAACGTTTTTTAACTGGTAAATCATGTGCTGAATTCCCCAGCCGCAACAAGCCCTATTTATAATTGGACGGGTTGAAAATTGTGCCATAATATGGGAAATTGTTTCTTTGTTGTCAAAATTGTATCCGTATGCATACGAACAACCAAAGATAATAATTGGACGTTTTGGGCTGTTAGCGTTTTCTATTGGTCTGAAAGTGATGTTTTTTAGGGTGAATTTGTTCGATTTTAATGAATAATTGGCAATTTCGTATTTAAAAAATCTACTATAACTAATTTTATTGTTTGGATCAGGGTGCATAATTGTCAAATATTGGTATGTTTGGTATCCAAAATAAAATAGGACATCGAATAGAAAAAATACTATAATTGCTAAAATTGTGGAGATTAAAAATTTTTTATATAACAAAACAAACCTTTATCCAAATTGGCGGTAACGGGATTCGAACCCGTGTCAACAGAATGAGAATCTGCTATCCTGACCCCTAGACGATGCCGCTGAGTTCGATTTTATTCTCTTCCAAAAATATTTTTAAATGTAAAATGATTGGTAGTTTGAGAAGTATATAAACTGTCCTTTTCTTTGGTTATTATTGACTTTAAACAGTTTGTATAAGTTTGAGAAAAAGTATCAAAAGTATCAATTTTCTACCTTTTTAGATATCAAAAAATATTAAAATTTAAACCGCTTTAAATATGCTTGTCAACGGAGATTTAATGATAATGCCTTTTTCTTTGACTATACTTTTTTGATACAAAGGTACGACATTCGATAAGGAAGCTACGCCAATGTTGTTTTTTGTTGTTATTATTGAATTTAAATATTGTTTTTCAATAAAAAACATATTAAAAGGTGCGACAAAGGTGCGACATTTTTTATTAAAAAATCGGAGCAAAATGCCCCGATTATGAAATTTAAATTACCTTTAAATGCAGTTTAAATCAATAATTTTTAATCAATAGTTCCTTATAATCGCTTCGTGAAGAACTATTTAATGTATTTTTTCTTGAAACTTCTTGAATTGAAAAGCCTTGATATAGTTCTCGTATTATTTTGGAATCATTATAAGAGAGGAGAAACTTTCCTTTTATTCTTGATAAAACTTTGTGCAGTCTTTGATGTTCAAAATCCTTGCAAGATGTTGTTTTATACCCCTGTCCCGTAGTGTATGGTGGATCGCAATAAAAGAATGCATTATCAAAATCATATTTATTGATTAGTGTTTCAAAATCCAAATTCTCAATTATAACTCTGTCGAGTCGTTTCGAGATTTGAATAATTCTATCTAATAAATTACAAGTTGATTTGATAGAGTCTTTAACCGTATAGCCGAAATGGCAGCCTTTACCGCCATAACTACGAGTGATTACATAAAAAAATGCAGCTGCTTTTTGAATGTCTGTTACACCTGCATCAGCGAGCGAACGATTAAACAAACTTCTTGAACTGATTGCTAATTCTAATTCTTTGCAGAGGGCTTCAGGGTGATATTTTACAATATTGAATAAATTATATAACCTGTTATCCAAGTCATTATAGACTTCATTTTTAGCCCATTTTTCTTTATAAAATAGAATCCAACCGCCCCCACCAAAAGGTTCAATGTAACTTCCTATGTCGTTAGGGATTAACTCTGATATAGGTTTTCTTAATAATCTTTTTCCGCCAATCCAATTAATTAAATGATTACTTTGTTGATTTACTTTGTACATATTATTCTCCTGTGTTATGCTGAAAGAGTCGTCAATCGCCATAGTTAATGCAAGCGATTGTGAAACGGTGGAGAATGGTTTTTCCGTTTCATACAGACAGATGTTTGGTAGAACAACTGTCTGTAACGACTATTTAAAAATTTATTAATATTTATTTAAAATCTAATTCCATTTGACGCTGATCAGGGACATTATATCTTTGATCCTTTAATATTTCACGAACTCGCACTTCTGGAAGCCCAAATTTTCTTGCAATGTTTCGGATAGAGGCTGTTGTTCCGTCAAACATTTCTTTGAGAACTCTGTTACGAATTTTATTCCATGGTTGAGACGGGACATTGATTGCAACTCCACGTTGGTACAGACACAATGAAATTGCAACATCTGCACCACATATACCATAAATTTCTTTTAGTGTTTCATTTGGCATGTCTTCTTCTGTAATTTTATCTTTCTCAATTCGGAATCCATCACATTCAATATATTTGATATCTGACATATTTACCTCCTTGTGTCCTCATCAGTTACCGCCTTACGGTAAGACGGGCATAGCCCGTTTCGGACTGTTATTGTTCTGCCGCTAATTTAACATAATCAGGTTCAATTTTTACTTTATCGTCTGATTTTATTTCAATACCTGCTTTTAAAAGAATTTTTTTGTCATCGTTTTCTGCAAATTTTAGGCATTCATCTTTGTCCAGCTCTTCTTTTGACCGAATGCAAAAATCCAAGTTTAATGCTTTTAAAGCTTTGATTGCTTCGTCTTTGCAAGAACAAACGACAGATTTAACAAGTCTAAAAGATACACTTCCGAATGTTAACTTTTTATTTCTTGTCTTCAAAAATTCTGATTTGTTCTGCATCGCAAATCTTTCTATGTTCTTTTCGATTGCTTTTATTTGTCCTTGCATAATACCCGCTTTTTCGGCGGTTTTTGCTTTAATCTCGTTGATTTTAAGTGTTTGTTCACCTTCAAGTTTCTGTTTTTTTATTTGTAATTCTCCAAGTTCTTTTAAGGCGGTATTAACCTCTTCCCAAGAGGTGTAAAGACTTTCTGCTTTTTTAGCCATTTTCCTTCTCCTATGTTGTAAATATATTTAAATTTTCGAGGGCGTTAATCGCTCCTTCGTGATAAATCCTTTGCTTTTCTTGCTCTTCGTATCCGATAATGTTTCCAATACTTAACAATGAAAAACCTTTTGCTATCGCATTTTTCATTGCTTCTTTATGGGCAAGTATAAATATTTCTATCTGATTACTAACTTGTATTGTTCTCATGGTTTCTCCTTACATATTTTCAAAAGTTTTGATAATTTTGCGAACATCAATGGCTGTTAAAAATCGAATATTGTCTTTCCCCGTTATTTTTTTTACCATTGTCTGCAAAGCTTTTTGCCTGTCTTTTTCGTTTTTTAAGCGTGATACGCCTTGCCACATAGCCTCAATTTTCCTCAGCTGTGCTGGTGTAGCCATTCCTTTTCGTTCTGCAAGATCGTTATATTTTTGCTTGTAAATATTTGGCTTGGTGTTATACAAACCTGCAATTTCAGCATTTCTACGAAATCGAAGGATTAATTCTTTGATTTGTTCCATCGACAAATCTTTGGAAGATTTTACACCATATTCGCTGAGAATTTCTTGGTACAAGTCATCCGAAATCGCCAACAATCTTCTAAAGTAACCAAGATTTTGGCGTTGTTTTGCTGTCGACAACATTAGTAATTACCTCCGATGAGGAATTTAGACGCTGCTTTGATCGTTTGAGGAGTTAATTGGTAGCCTGAATTAATTAAATCTTTGGTTCTTTTTAGCAAATTGAATAATTCTCTTGCGTTGCTATGGCTAATTTCTTTAAATGTTTTTAAGCAACTTTCGTTTATATCTGTAAAAATCTGATTAACAAGCATTTTAATGTCTACCTCTTTTAACGCTTGCAAATTTTCCACACAAGATATACGATTTGTTAAATATTCCAATTCACCTTTCATTCTTGCGAGGTTATAATATAATCTTTCTGTTCCGACAAACAACAAACCGAAACTGAAATTGCAACGGTCGTGAATTTTTCTTAATGTGCGAAAAACTGGAGATTTGAGATTTTCAGCTTCGTCCACAATAATTAAATAATTACTGTTATTTAACTTACTAATTATTTTGTTACTCGCACGAGATACATAATCATCATTGATGCATAATTCCTTCGACAACATTCTAATAATTTCGTATTTGTTAGCATTCTCATTGGGATCAAGCCAAATAACACCGAAGTTTTTATCTGCATATTCTTTGCAAGCCGTCGTTTTTCCATATCCTGACCTGCCGAAGCATACCCCAATCTCTCCATTTAATTGACACATTTTGGCAATGTTAAAAACCCTTGCAGCAACCGTAGTTTTAACAAAATTTAAATGAATTTTTCTTTGGTCAAATTCTTTTTTTTCGTCAGCTTGTAATAAGAATCGCTGAACTTTTTTATCGATTGCATCGGAATCACCTTTATAGGTGCCATTAAGATACATACTTATTGTGGTCGCTGAAACGTCCAAAACTTTGGCAATTTCTTTTTGGCTAAACTCGCCGTTGTTAATTCTTTGTTTGAGATTTTCTACCGTCATTTTTCCTCCTTATTTGAAAAATTTTTTTATCCAATCTTCAAATTTTCGTAACAAGTTATTTGATATTGTTCTTCTTTTTCTTCTTTTTCGATTGGTTTAATGTCGACGATTTGCTTTGTCTTATCACCGTACAAATTAATAAGAGTATTTTTAATTGGTTTTAATCGATCTTTTTCGATTTTTTTAAAATATTTTTGTTTTGTTCGCAAATCGTGTAAATCTTTAGCTGAGCCTAATATATCTGCAAGTGGATTAACAGAAATTTGCCTTTCTGCACGGCAAATAAATTCCCCATTAACTGTATAAACTTTTATGTAGGAGAGATCAAACATGTTGTATTTAGCAACAACATTAATATTTAATCCTGTTAATTCAGGGGCATAATATAACTCGTTGAATAGACGAATTCCATTTCTGCCGATTTTTCTTGTCTCCGAAGCCATAAGCAGATCATCGAGTGCGTCAACATTTACACCGCTTCCTTTGTTCTGATTAAAGAATTCTTTTATTGTTAAATTTGTTTTTTGACAAATTCTTTGTCTGTAAATGTTGTTTAACCAAGCTTCAAGAATAATTTTGGTCTCTGCAATGGTCGGAATGTAATCTCCTTGCAACTTTTCGTGCCATTTTTCATTTCTTTTGGTTGCGGCAGGTCTGTTTTCAATATTGTTGCCAATATAAGAAGGAAGCATTTTGGCAAGCGAGCCTGTCAGTTCTTTCCAAAATCTTTCAATTACTTTTTCTCTACCATTGTATGGCTTTGAAAATTTAACTTTAATACCCAATTTCTCATAAATTCCTTGCATTCCAACTTCAGAAAAATCAGAAATTCCATTGAAAGCCTTGTTTTTGAAGGCTTTACCATTATCTATATAAACAACTTTTGGCATTTTGCCAAGTTTAATTATGGCATTTCTTAATGCACTTGTTATGCTCTGAGTATTTTCAGTGACCATCAATTCATAGCCGCAAAGTTCCCAACTTCTCCAATCGAGGAAACCAATCAAAGTAGCACGACAAGGTTTTCCTGTTAATGGATTGATTACCATAAAATCTAAAACGTGACCGTCTCCAACTAAAACATCACCAACACTCAACTTTGTAATATCTCTTTGAATGTATGGCAACTCTTTGTCTATAACAGCCTTTTTCCCTTCTCTTGCAAAAGTAATCAAATCTGAATAGTTTTTGCATAGATAATTCCATACTCGGCGATATGCGTTAATGCCAGAAATTTCCGTGTAACCTTGCTTTAAAAGTTGTCTTTTAATTAGTTCATACGCTTTGCCGAGAGAATATTTGTTTTGATGTAACATAAAACCAAGTAACATAAATTTTTCTATATCGGACAAAAATGTTGTTAAATGAGTTTCTGAACCATAATTATATCCATCTACAAGAGACATATAATTACAATTTGATGTTTTATATTCCTTTGCCCATCTATACAATGTTTTAATAGATATTTTGCCAACTTGAACCAGCAAGTTCTCTGAAATAAAACCTCCATTAAAAAGTTCTTCAAATTCTTTGTCCGCTTGGGCTTTGTTTTTATTCCCCCATGCAGCCCGATGTTCTTGCCATTTTTTAATAATATCGACTTTAAATAGAGCCTTTTTTCTTGCTTCGGCAGGAATTACAAAATTATTGTTTTTTATATTGTTAAGACCGAACCTTGCAAGAGTCTCTTTTATTACTTTATCGTCGGTGACAACAGGGATTGCTAAATTATTGCAAAATGAAACGGGAGCATTAATAGACAAATCTGCTCCCGAGGGAACTGTGTGAGATGAAGATATACTTTTGTTTACCATCGCCTGAAGTTTTTTTTCTAATGAGGATACAAGAATTTCGTATTGCAACCCACCATTGCCTGCAATCATGCGATATTCATATATGCCATTAGCACACTTTCTTTGCAAAGTCCTAATGGATACATTCGTGTATTCAGCAATTTCCTTTATTTTCATATATGAATTCATTGAATTCATTATTTTAGCACCTCTAATATTTTTTGCGGGTTTTCGATAAACTTATCAATGAACCGCTCAAGAATTTTTGTAACATATACGTTGTGTGTTGTAGCAGCGATTTTGAAGTTTTGTCTTTTTTCTTTCTCAATTACTGTTTGGACAACTACTTTCATAACTTCCTTCATGCTCCTTCATGTTTGTTATATTATGAAATTATGTTATAATAATTTCATAATTTTATGTTATCATAATTATCATAACAAAGCAAGTAAAAAGATAATTGTCATAACAAAGAGGAGCCAAAACATGGATTTAGAGGGCATTAGGGCTATTTTACAATCTTTAACAAAGAAAAAAATCACTAATTCATTGTTAAGTGATGCTTTGTCAATGAAACTGCCCAATGTTAGTAGAAAAATTAAAGATAGAAGCAGTTTAAAATTACAACAATTTAAACAATTAGAAGATTATTTTAGTGTTGATTTATCAAAATATTATGATAATAATCATAATGAGATTACGAAAAAAGAGATAACTCAAGTTCAATATTCTCCGATTGATAAATTATTAAAAATGCCTGCAGCAAACAATCATAATTTAGATTTTCAGTTGAATCTCTATTTTGATGAATTGAAGAAAATTATATTATTCGTTGAAGAATGGTCTTCCAAAAACAAATTATCACCATTAAAAAAGGCTGAAATCATTACTAAGACCTATAAAATGTATGTAAAAGGTTCTCTGACCGAAATAACAGCCGAAATAATTAACGATATCTGTGAAATTACAATGACATAGATTGTTGGAGTTATGTATGTATGCAGATGATATTGATAAAATTGCTAATGATTTATTAAAAAAAGCAACACAAAAAAAACGAGCAAATGAAATTGATGCGGCAATTTTATATTTAAAAAAAGCCTATTTTGAAATTGCAAAAACTCAAATTGATTATTCAGTTGAAGTTTTTCTGAGACTGCCATTATATTTGCAAGCAGCAAAAAAAAATACTGAAGCTTGGAACGAATTCGAAAATCTTCTACGAAATGGGTATCCAAACCAAAACAGTTCGGAAGAAACAAAACCAATGATAGATGCTGTTATTTATGATAAAATGCGATTATTTTTGCAACGAAATAATCAATTTATAGAGGCTGTAAGTTATGGAGTGTATTCCATTTTATTAATACATTACGGATTATTTTTGCAAAAACGATTTACAGAATTGAGTGGCTTAAAGGAAAAAGCTTTAATTAAAGAAAAAATTGAACCAATACTTAAAAAAGCAGCAAGATTAGATTTAGTTGATAAAGTTTCTGATTTAATAATTAATAAAACAAATTCATTCCCCCAAATGCCAAATTTTAATGAAATTCAAAATCTTATAAATTAAAGCAGGGGGAATTATCCCCCTGTGTAAGGAGAAAGGCAGAATTTTTATGTAGGACTGAAGTCCGTTGTCAATGTGCAATTTGTTTAAATAACCTTTAAACAGGGTTTAAATTATCTTAAAATTGTGTTAAACATCGTATCTGGTATTCTTTCTAATTCTCGTTTGATGGTTGCAATTTCGTCATTTTCCAATACACCTTGTAAATTTTTAGTGTAAGAAGAAATTTTGTCATAAATTTCAGCAAGTCCAAAATCCTTAATTTCTGCTAACACATTGTTTGAAATAATCTCAAAACTTGATTTTGCAAGATTGGAGAGTTGATTAATGTCGGTATTTTTGATGGCATTAATTCCTGCATCAATAACACCTTCTTTCATTGCCTTTTTTGTTTCTACGAGAAAATTTTTCATAATGTTAGAATTTTCCTCAACTGTTTCAGCTACTTCGCTGATTTCTTCAATTTTGTTTTGTTCTTTAAATTCAGTTATACTGCTTGGATTTTCGAGTAAATCAATTTCAACTTCTGCATACAAAACAACATCTTGAACGGTTTGAACAATATTGGCGTGATATCTTTCGATTACATAATCTCCAATGTATTTCCTGTTTTGGAAATAGTTTATGTTCGTTCTGTTTTTAGATTTGTCTTCAATTTCGTCGATAATTTTCTGTGGATTGCAAAAACTTGCGTGGAGTTTGATTTTTAAAGGAAATCTTTTTAAATTCTCATTTCCTGCTGAAATTATTGGCTTACCGCCAATGCCTTCATGTTCGTTATATTTGTATTCTTTCGTAAATTCTCTGCTTTCCGAGCGGTTTAAAATTTGTTGAAAATCAAGCATTATACACTCCTTTGAGAGATGTTAGTTGTAACATTAAGAATAAAAAATTCGTTGATTTTTGCAGAATTTTTAGTTAAATTTCCGCAATCGACGGAATAAACTCCCTCAAATCGTCCGTACAACACGCACCAACAAGTGTATTTAATGCAATCTGATTAAATGATTTATCTTTAACGGTTGTCATTTGGGGGACGAAAAACCAACCTGTTTCAAAATCGTCCAAATCAGGAATTTTTAATTTGACACGAGGCAAGTTTTTATCTATTGCAATAACATTTCCAACTACATACATTTTTCTATTTCTCCCGAAATTTGCCAGCCGTTTGAAGAAATCGTATGAGTTGCTGATGTAATATGATAAAGTCCGCTATATACTTTGCCAAGCCAAAAATGTTTTAGGCGAAATCAACGCAAAAATCAACGGTGAAGAATTAATCGGCGACGAAGAAGTACCGTTTTAGTAGTCAATATAGGAGTTTCCGTTTGAGAAACTCCTATTAAAATAAAAAGAAAGAATAAACAAATGAAACGAATAATTTTGCACTGGACTGCGGGGACGAATTTCCCCAACACGACTGATTTACAGCACTATCATTATGTTATCGACAAGGGCGGAAAAATCACCGAGGGTGTTTTCCCAGTAAGTGCAAACGAGGTTTGCAAAAGTTATAACAACAAAGCACTTTATGCTGCAC
>SAMEA104315421__coassemble_470_pt1 | contig 119221 bp, 113 predicted proteins | sample SAMEA104315421__metabat2_high_PE_028 | metagenome-assembled genome bin SAMEA104315421 (sample SAMEA104315421) | gut metagenome | biome: Monkey gut; feature: monkey-associated habitat; material: faeces | place: China | collected 2013
GTCCCTCGCAATGACTGTGATTTCACTATGAACTTGTTGAATTATTACCCATACGTGGGTTTATGTTTCCTCTTCTTCTGTAATCATTTTCGGGCTTTTAGTGATTTTTAGAGTGTCATTTTCTATTGTATATCTTACTTTATTAACTTTCGGGTCGACGTCCAAAAGTTCTAACATTGTAGAATTTAGCGTCATCGCCCAACCATTGCCGTTTCTTATCAATTTTCTATCGTATGCCATGTTACAAATAACCTTACATTGTACCTGACAATATAATATAATTTAATTAATATTAAAGATAATGTTACATACAATCTTACATTGTCATATTGAGGTTAAAAATGAATAATCCTAAAATATCAATTATCGTACCTGTTTATAACGTTGAAAAGTATTTATCAAAATGTTTAAATTCGCTGATAAATCTGACATTGGCTGAATTAGAAATCCTTTGTGTTAATGATGGTTCGACGGATAATTCAGCAAAAATATTGGCTGATTTTGCGAAGATGGATTCTCGTATCAAGGTTTTTTTTCAAGAAAACAGTGGTCAATCCGCTGCTCGAAACTTAGCCATTGAGCGTGCAATGGGAGAATATTTAGGATTTGTAGATTCCGATGATTGGGTTGATTTAGATTATTTTGAAAAACTTTATAATACTGCAAAGAAATATGATTGCGATATTGCGTGTGCAGGATTTAAGCGTTGTAAAAGGTTCAGAAGTCCTATCAAAAAAGCCTTCAAGGAAACAAAAATTTACTCGAATATTAATGACAAGGTTTTAATTGACAAACTTCCTAATCATAATTATTTATGGAATAAAATATACAGACGTGATAAATGGGATTTCAAATTTACCGAGGGCAGAATATTCGAAGATATGGCAATATTAATAAAAATATTGTTTAAGTACGACAAAATGGTTACTGTTCCTAATACATATTATAATTACAGAAAAACTCAGGGTTCAACCGTAACTTTAGCAAGCAAAAAAAGTAAAGAAGATTTTAACTGGGCAAGAAAAGAACTTTATTCTTTTGCGGAACAAAACGGGATTACTTTACCGAAAAACAAGTCGTTCAACAAAAAGGAAACTTTTAAATTTTGTGGCATAACTATTTTGAAAATCTATCATTATAGAGATGTTAGAAAATACAAACTTTGCGGTTTTATTCCTTTATTAGAGTATGAATGTTGGTAGCGTTAATGTTCGTTGTCACTGCCATAGAAGTGTGCTGTTTTGATTTTTCTTTTTAATTATTTTCGACAAAATTTCTATATTGAAGTGCTTGAGAAATGTGTGCGGCAGTAATGTTTTCAACGCCTGCAAGGTCTGCAATAGTCCTTGAAAGTTTCAAAAGTCTATCGTAGCCTCTGCCTGATATATTGAATTTTTGTCCTGCCATTTTCAAAATCGTTTCTGATTTTTCGTCCAATTTACAGAACTGTTTTATGAGTTTTGGTGTTAATTCTGAGTTTGTATAAATTCCAAGTCCCTTGTAGCGATTGATTTGAATTTCTCTTGCTTTAATGACACGTTTTCTGATTTCGGAAGAACTTTCACTTTCGAATTTTCTGCCAATTAGCTCGTCCGCCTTCAATCTCGGCACTTCAATTTGAATGTCGATTCTGTCCAGCAGTGGGCCAGAAATTTTTGAGCGGTATCTTTGAATTTGAAATTCTGAGCAGGTGCAAGCCTTTTCTTTATCGCCGTAATATCCACAAGGACATGGGTTCATCGCTCCGACAAAGATAAATTTTGCTGGATATTTTATGCTCGTTTGTGCACGGGAAATAACGATTTCTCCGTCCTCAAGAGGTTGACGCAAAACTTCCAACACCTGTCTTGGAAATTCTACAACTTCGTCAAAAAACAAAATTCCTCTATGGGCGAGGGTAATTTCTCCTGGTTTTGGATTTGAGCCGCCACCTATAATTCCGACTGACGATGCTGTGTGGTGTACCGTTCTGAAAGGTCGTTTTGTGACAAGCGGATGCTCGGGGTCAATTAGTCCGGAGATACTGTAAATCTTTGTTAATTCAATCGCTTCGCTTGGTTCGGGAGGGGGTAAAATTGATGCAAAACATTTAGCGAGTAAGGTTTTTCCTGATCCGGGAGAGCCTGACATTAAAATATTGTGTCCTCCAGCAGCCGCAATCTCGAGTGCCTTTTTAGCCTTCAGTTGACCTTTCACGTCTTTAAAATCAAATGGAAATTCTGAATTTTCACAAGCCATATATTCTTTTATATCGAAAATCGTTTTCTCTAGCGGTTTTGCACACTCAGGGTCGTCTGTGAAATGATTTACCACGTCTATCAAATGTTTTGCACCGTAAACTTCGATGTCTTGAATTAAAGCAGCCTCTTTTGCGTTTTCAAATGGAACAATGATTTTTTTTACGTCAAGGTCTTTAAGACCTGAAACAAGCGGTAATACGCCAGTTACGGGTCTAAGTGAACCGTCCAAAGAAAGTTCGCCAATGAAGGCATAATCTTCACATTTTTCACAATTTATCACGCCATCAACCGACAAAATCCCGATTGCAATCGGCAAATCGTACGCTGAACCTTCTTTCCGAATGTCTGCTGGGGCAAGATTTACCGTGATTTTTTTTGTCGGAAAAGAATATCCTGAATTTTTTATTGCAGAGCGAACTCTTTCTTTTGCCTCAGAAACCGCAGTATCAGGCAACCCTACGATGATTACGCACGGAAGAGAATTGTTTACGTCAACTTCTGTCGTAACCTTATGAGCCGTTAAACCTGTTAAAACACCTGTGTAAATTCTTGATACCACGATTGCCCTCTAATGTATTCCGTACAGGCATTTCAAGGATTCGTACCAGTCCAATTTTATGCCGTCCTCTTCACAACGATTTTTTATCATTTCAATCATTTTTTCCATTTTTGGCGTGATTTTTCGGTCATTTCTTTTGAACCATTCTCTCTCAACGTCCAAAACGACTGCTTTTATGCCGATTTGCTTTGTTGTCAAATCGTACCATTTCATAATTTCTTCTTCATTGTCGTTATAGTTTGGAATGATGATAAACTTAGACCACACGCAACTTTTGCCCTCTTGTTGTGCTTCTGAGTATTTTTTTAAATTTTCTACAACTTTTTCAAAACATGAAACATTTTTAATTTTGTTAAAAGTTTCTTCGTCGCCGCTATCGATTGATACGAACACGTTTGCCTCTGTTTCTTTCAAAAGCCTTTCAATTCCTTCAGAAAATTTTATTCCGTTTGAATTGACGATGTATCTTTTCATTCCATTTTCTATGCAAAGTTCGATGATTTTTTCGAAATCACGCATCAGTGCGGGTTCTCCACCTGCAAACATAATGTAGCCGTAAATAGAATTTTTTAAAAGTTTTTTATCAAATAAATCCTGAAAATATGGAAGAAGCGAATGTTCTTGAAATCCTTCTATTGACCAGCAATCGCAATAAACACAACGACTGTTGCATTTTATGAAAGAATTGATATCAATAAATAAAATTGAGTCCTCGTCAAGCATTTCGTCCGCTTCCCGAATTGAAGGGCAACCTTTGCAAAATTCGGGTGGATTACCTTCTGCAATTTGTTTTCGCCAAACGTCTCGTTTTTCTCTTATTTTTGCCCAATCGATTGTTTCATAACTTTCAGCAAGTACAGGTTTCCCTCCGCCAGAGTGTGCCGATTTGCAACAAGCAAGCACATTATGGCGTTCAAAATTAATACCGCTGTCCATATAATCGCATTTGTATAATTTTGTCATGACCTGTCCTTTCCCTGATTATAACATTAATTTTCGATTGTTGGGCAAGATTTTTTGCGACGTAATTTGTCTCTGAAATTATAAATCGGAATACCTGCAAGCGTGATAATCAGTCCGGGGAGTGTGTATTGCGGTTTGTAGAATGTCAATCCTGTAATAATAAATGTTGCCATAACCATAAAAATCAAAATGACAAAGTTTGGAACTTTCGCAACGCCACGCTTTTTCGGGTAAAGTTTTCTCATTCTGAAAATACCGAAAATCGTTATCGCATAGAAAATTAACGAAGAGTAAATTACATAATCCAAAAGTTGTGAATATGATCCCCACATTATCAATATACAAATCCAAAAACATTGTAGCCACAAGGAATTTTCGGGAACTTTTGTTTTTCGGTTAATCTTTGCAAGTGCTCTGAAAAATAATTTGTCCTTCGCCATTTTGTAGTAAACTCTTGAGCCTGTCATAATCATACCGTTTGAACAACCAAATGCCGAAATCGCAATGATAATCGCAATAAACACCATTCCGCCATGTCCATAAATTGTATTAATTAATTCGGCTGCAACAATGTCCTGATGCGAGTTTTGGATAGTTTCTAGAGGCATTGTTCCTACATAAATCATATTAATGCCGAAATATAGTGCAATAACTGCGATTGAGCCGAATAACAAAGCAAGTGGAATGTTCCTTTGTGGCTTTTTAATCTCTGAGGCTATGAAGGTTACGTTATTCCAAGTGATTGAGGCAAACATCGAGCCGACGATTGCAACCGACAAAATTTTGTAAAAGTCGAATCCGTGTGGGATTACGTTGTTTGCAAGCGAAAGGTTTGCTCTCAGACAGTCCCAATTAAAGCCCACAAATAAGCCCAATCCGATGATTAATAACATCGAAAAAACTTTTGTCAGAGTGAACAAATGTTGAGTAAACATACCCTGTTTCACCCCTCGAGAGTTGATATATGTCAAAATTATTACTGTCGCTGCCGCAAAAATTCTTTGGAGTGACAAATGATAATCTCCAATGCTCAAAACGGTTGTGCTTTCTGAAATTACGGGAAAAATTAACCCGATGAATTTTGCAAATGCGATATTTACCGCTGCCAAAGTTCCGGTTTGAATGACCGTAAACAAAGTCCAACCGTAGATAAACGCCAATTTTTCGTTGTAAATTTTTTTCAAGAAAACATACTGCCCACCCTCATCAGGAATGGTTGATGAAAGTTCGCCATAACACAATGCCCCACAAAGTGTAGTTACGCCTGCTAAAATCCAGCATAACAAAAGTAAAATGACCGAGTTTGTCTGTCTTGAAATTTCTGCCGAAACAATAAAAATCCCACTTCCAATCATTGAGCCTGCAACGATTGAAATCGCATCTTTTAAATTCAAAGTTCGCTTGAGATTGTTCGACATAAATTAATTTTAGCATGAACATTCATGCCCGTTGAAGTTTCAACAAAATCAAAAAAAAGGTGCTGTTAAAGCACCCTTTTAAAATTTGAAATGTGAAAAATTCTATTTGATATATTTGTCTGAAACCGAATAAAATTCAGTCTTTTCAGCCTCTGTCATGTTGACAAGAGGAAGTCTGAGATAATTTTTGATAATACCCATTTTAGAAAGGGCTTCTTTTATCGGAATCGGGTTCGGACACATAAAGATTTTCTTGAAAAAATCGTAATTTTTAAGATGTTTTTCAAGTGCCTTTTGGACTTCGCCGTTTTTGAAGAGGGTAATCATTTCTTTGATTTCTTTGCCAATAACGTGCGAAGCGACGCTTATGACGCCTGTTGCACCCAATGACATCATAGGAAGTGTGAGGCTATCATCACCGGAATAGATTGCAAAATCAGACGGACATAGTTTTTTCATATCGCTGATTAAATCCAAATCGCCGTTGCTTTGTTTTACGGCAACGATATTTTTATACTTGTTTGCAAGTTCTGCAATCGTTGCAGGTTGCATGTTTACGCCTGTTCTTCCGGGGATATTGTATAGAATAATCGGAAGTTTTACGGCTTCTGCAACCGCTCCGAAGTGTGCAATCATTCCTCTTTGGTTAGGTTTGTTGTAATAAGGAACGACTGTCAAAATAGCGTCAGCACCTAATTCTTCAGCCTTTTTTGCAGTCATAATTGCAGTTTCGGTGCAATTAGAACCTGTGCCCATAATGACCTTAATTCTGTTGTTAACGGTTTTAAGAACAAATCTCAAAACTTCCCATTCTTCTTCGTGGGTCAATGTCGGACATTCTCCCGTAGTGCCAGCAACGAGTATTGCATCGCTTCCTGTTTCGATGAGGTGGTTAACCAATTTTTCAAGAGCCGCATAGTCGACCTTCAAATTTTCATCAAACGGCGTAATCATTGCCGTTATTACTTCTCCGGCATTATATCTCATTTTTTATTCTCCTTTTTAGAATAATTCCATTTCAATAACTTTTTCGGCAATTCTGACGGTGTTCAAAGCCGCACCGATTCTGAGGTTATCAGCTACGCACCAGAGTGAAATACCGTTGTCAAAAGCAAGGTCTTTTCTTATTCTGCCGACGTAAACAGGGTTTTTGCCTGCAGTGTCTTTCGGAGTCGGGAATACCATATTGTCGATATCGTCCATAACTTCAACGCCCCAAGCGTTTTCGAGAAGTTCTCTTGCCTTTTCGGGAGTCATTTCTTTTTCAAATTCGATTGTTACTGCTTCCGAGTGGCTGTTGAAAACGGGAACTCTTACTGCCGTGCAGGTAATCGGAGTTTCTTCATCAAGGTGAAGAATTTTCTTTGTTTCATTAACAACCTTCATTTCTTCTTTCGTGTAGCCGTTTTCGCAGAATACATCGATTTGCGGAATTACGTTGAAAGCGATGTCTTTTACAAATTTTTTATTTTCAAATTTTTCCCCTTTAAGGCTTGCTTCCGTGCTTTCACGAAGTTCGTTGATTGCTGCAAGACCTGCACCACTGACGGCTTGGTATGTGCTTACGATAAGTCTTTTGATTTTTGCATAATCGTGCAAAGGCTTCAAAACGAGCATCAACTGTGAAGTTGAGCAGTTCGGGTTTGCAACGATGCCGTGATGTTTTTTTAAATCATCGTGGTTAACGCCTGCAATTACAAGCGGAACGTCTTTTTCCATACGGAAAGCACTTGAGTTGTCAATGTATACGCAACCACGTTTTACGGCTTCTTTTGCAAGTGCCAAACTTGTTGAACCGCCTGCTGAAGCAAGTACAATATTAACCCCTTCAAATGAATCGGGAGTTGCTTCTTCGATTGTATATTCTTTTCCTTTGAATTCTATCTTTTTGCCTGCACTTTTTGAACTTGCAAGGAATTTGATATTTTCAAACGGAACGTCATTTTCTACTAATATTGATAAAATTTCTCTGCCTACAACACCTGTTGCACCGAGAACCGCTAAATTAGGTTTTTTCATAATCTTCCTCATTTATCTTTTTGCACTATATTACCACGTCAAGACGCAGATAGACAGAATGTTACATAATGTTATCAAGACCGTAAATAAAGTCATTATTGTTATAAACGTGTTTTACGGCAAGAAGAACTCCGTTCATATAGCATGCTCTGTCCGAGGTGTCGTGTCTGATTGTCAAAACTTGTCCTGCTGCACCAAGAATGACTTCTTGCGATGCGGAATAACCGGGCATTCTGACTGAGTGAATGTGGATTTGTGATTTTCCGTTTGCCCCCCTTGCACCCGTCAATGTTTCTTTTTCGTCGCAGTTTCCTGTTGTGAAACAGTCATTTTCTTCCGCCATAAGTTCTGCCGTTTTAATTGCAGTACCAGATGGTGCATCTTTTTTTTGATTGTGGTGAAGTTCAATGATTTCAGCGTTGTTGAAATATTTTGCAGCCTCTTTTGCAAACTTCATCATCAAAACTGCACCCGTTGAAAAGTTCGGTGCGATAAGGCATGACACGTTATTTTCTTCTGAAAGTTTTTTGAGTTCTTCAATTTGTTCGGGCTTTAAACCTGTTGTACCGATTACAGGTGCAATGCCGTTTTTGAGGTAATTTTTTGCATTTTCGAAAATAATTGACGGTTGGGTGAAATCAACCACTATGTCGGGTTTTTCGTTAACGTTGATTTCGTCAGAAATCAAGATACCGTTTTCTTTTCCGCAAACGATTTGACCGATATCTTTTCCTAGTTCAAACTTGTCGATAGCCTGAACTAGTTCGCAATCAGGGTCGTTAGTAACGGCCTTAACGACCTCTTTGCCCATTTTTCCTAAAGCACCTGCTACTGCAACTTTTATCATGATTTTTTCCTTTTTAAAATTGTTATAAACTTTTTGAAAATTATCGCATAATAATTTTTTTAAAAAAACATTTTATTTATTTTTGTAATAAAAATATGCAGTCATTCTGAGCCAGCAAGGCGAAGAATCTTGGAAAATACATCGTTTTAGATACTTCTTCGGCTAAAGCCTCTGGATGACGGTAAATACATTGTTTCTCTTTATTGATTAAACCTATTTCGTCATTCTGAGGACAAAGTCCGAAGAATCTTGGAAAAAGATAGATACTTCGCTCCGCTCAGTATGACGTTGAACCTACTATGTCATTCTGAGAGCGAAACCTGAATTATCTATTTAGCAAATTTTTTCGTACAAATCTAACCATTCCGGATTAAAAGAATTTATTAAATTAATTTTATATTCTCGCTTCTTTCCTTTTAAATATTTTTCTCTTTGAATTGCAGTCTCTATATTTGTTATTGTTTCGAAATATACAAGTTTATTAAGATTGTATTTTTTAGAAAATCCATCAACTACCTTGTTTTTGTGTTCATATATTCTTTTAATAAGATTTGTAGTAACACCAATATATAATGTCGTGTTCGTATGATTTGTTATTATATAAATGTAGGCATTATCATTCATATCTGTATTTTATTATGAATATTTCTTTTTGTCATTTAAAGAGGTAGAACTTAATGCATTTGGAAAATAAAAGATAGATACTTCGCTACGCTCAGTATGACGATAAATTCTTTTATATAAAAACAATCTTTTTATTTCCATTTTTGAACAAAACGTATTTTTGTAATAAAATAATTTCAGTAAATACAAATACGAGTGGAAATATCATGTCAGAAGAAAAAAAAGAATACAAAAATACGCTTAATTTGCCTCAAACGACACTTGAAATGAGAGCAAATGCGACGAAAAAAGAGCCCGAAACTCAAAAGTGGTGGGCTGATGAAAAAATTTATGAAAAAACTGTCGAAAATAGAGACAAAGCAAACGCTTTTATTCTCCACGACGGTCCTCCGTACCTCAGTTCCGAAAAAATTCACGTCGGTACGGCATTAAACAAAATTTTGAAAGATATTTTAATTAAATATAAATCGCAAAGAGGCTATTATGCACCTTACGTCCCAGGTTACGACGGTCACGGTTTGCCGATTGAAAACAAGGTCGTAAAAAATATTGAAGGCGGAAGAAGTGCTTTGACTCCTTTGGAATTACGTCAAAAATGCCGTGAATACGCTCATAACAGTTTAAAAGGTCAAGAAAGCGAATTCAAACGCTTAGGTGTTTTGGGAAATTGGGAACATCCTTATTTGACTATCAACGCTGAATATGAGGCTGAACAAGTTCGAGTTTTCGGTGAAATGTATAAAAAAGGCTACATTGAAAAAGGCTTGAAACCTGTTTATTGGTGTGCATCTTGCGAAACTGCACTTGCAGAAGCGGAAGTTGAATATGCTGATCATACCTCAACTTCAATCTATGTAAGATTTAAGTTTGACGATGAAAGCACAAAAACTTTAAGAGAAAAATTTGAATTTTTAAACAATGGCAAGGATATTTATTCGGTAATTTGGACAACAACTCCTTGGACAATCCCGTCAAACCTTGCCATCAGTGTTCATCCGAAGTTTGAATATACATTCTTTGAATACAACAATGATGTTTACTACGCAGCAACGGAACTTTTGGGAAGTTTCTTGAAAGATGTTGATTGGAACGAAGCAGACATCAAGGTTTTGGGCATTTGCAAAGGTGAAGATTTGGAAAATCTCACTCCCGAACACCCGCTTTATGACAGAAAGTCACCGATTTTATGCGGCGAACACGTTACTCTCGATGCCGGTACGGGTTCTGTTCACACTGCTCCCGGTCACGGTCTTGAAGACTATGAAGTTTGTTGCAAATACAAAATCGGCGTTTATTCACCGTTGGATTCAAAAGGTGTTTGGACAGAAGAAGCAGGCGATTTGGCTGGTATTCCTTATTACAAAGGGAATGAAATTGTTATCCAAAAATTGAAAGATTGTGGTGCATTACTTGCATCAGCGGACATTCAGCACAGTTACCCGCATTGTTGGAGATGTAAAAAACCTGTTATTTACAGAGCAACTCCACAATGGTTCGTAAAAGTTGACAAGTTCAGAGACACTGCACTTGAAGAAATTAAAAAGGTTAAATTTATTCCTGCATCAGGCGAAGCAAGAATTTCAAACATGGTTGAAGGTCGTACAGACTGGTGTATTTCACGTCAAAGAGCGTGGGGTGTACCGATTCCAGTATTCTATTGCGAAGATTGCGGCGAAGTTATTTGTACGGACGAAACGATTGAACACGTTGCAAAAATCTTTGAAAAAGAAAGTTCTGACGCTTGGGTAAAATATTCAGAAAAAGAACTTTTACCCGAAAACTTTGTATGTCCTAAGTGCGGAAAAACTCATTTCCGTAAAGAAAACGACATTATGGACGTATGGTTCGATTCTGGTGTATCGTGGAGAGCAGTTGTTGAAAAACGTCACGAAGAATTAAATCATACCCCTGTTGATATGTACCTCGAAGGTTCAGACCAACACAGAGGCTGGTTCCAATCATCATTATTGACATCAGTTGCAACACAAGGTATTGCACCTTACAAACAAGTTTTGACACACGGATTTGTATTCGGCGAAGACGGCAGAAAAATGTCAAAATCTTTGGGTAACTACATCAGACCTGATGATATCATTAAAAATTACGGTGCTGACATTTTGAGATTATGGGCTGCATCAGTCGATTACAGAAACGATATCAAAATCGGCGATAACATCGTTAAGCAACTTTCGGAAATCTTCAAAAAGACGAGAAACACGGCAAGATTTTTGCTCGGAAACCTCTACGACTTCGACCCTGCAAAGGATTACGTCGCTTATGAAGATTTGAAACCGCTCGATAAATTCGCACTCCACAAATTGAATGAACTTATCGAAAACGTAACAGAAGCGTTCGAAGCGTATGAATTTTATAAGTATTTCCAATGCTTACAAAATTTTGCGGCTGTCGATTTGAGTTCATTCTATCTTGATATCGTAAAAGACAGACTTTACACAGCAGGTAAGAAATCGCTTTCAAGACGGGCATGTCAGACAGTTTTGTATGAAATTTGCTCGGCATTGAACAGAATTTTGGTCCCTGTAATGCCTCACCAAGCTGAAGATATTTGGAGAAATACTCCGGAAGTTCAAAAAGTCGGAAAACCGGAAAGTATCATTCTTTCATCTTGGCCGACAGTTAATGAAAAATGGACAAACGAAGAAATCAACGCTGATTTCACGGAAATCTTGAAACTTCGTGAAACAGTAACAAAAGCTATCGAAGTTTTAAGAGCAAACAAAGTTGTCGGAAGCTCGTTAGAAGTTGCAGTTACCGTAACAGGTGAAAATACCGCATTACTTGACAAGTACAAAGATGACTTAAAAGCTTTGTTCATCACATCTCAAGCTTACGTTTTAACCGAAAAACCCGAAAATGTTTTGAGCGAACATACAGAACACGGCTTCACTGCTTGGGTTACAAAAGCGGAAGGTCAAAAATGTGCAAGATGCTGGAAGTATGCAGACCTTTGCACGGAAGAAGGCCACGAAACGATTTGTCCCGACTGCTTGGAAGCAATCAAAGGCTAATTTTTTCAAAAATATTAAAAAGGATAATCTTTGGATTGTCCTTTTTTTTGTCGAAAAAATATGATAGACTGAAATATCACTTAATAAGGGTTATTCAATGGTTGAAGAAGTATTGTTTGTTGCAAAACAAAATAGAAATTTAGTTTTATTTTACGTTGTTGGCTGTTTGGTGTTTGCTGCGATAGGTGTGTTTTTAATATTTCGTGATGATATTTTTTATAAAATTGTGGGCTATTTTATAGCAGGTTTTTTCGGGGTATGTTGTTTGCCAATGCACTTAAAATGTCTGCTTTTTCCGATAACTAATTTGATTTTGCAAAAAAATGGATTTTATTTTTGTTCGAATAACTTTTCTAAACTGATATTTGTTGAGTATGATAATGTTTCGGGAATTGAGTTGCTGGATATTTCTCAAACAAAAACCATTTGTTTTAATTTGAAAGATGACTCAAAGGTCGTAAAGGATTTCAATATTTTACAAAAATTCATTGCAAGGGCTAATGAAAAATCTTATGGCTACGAATTTTCAATCTCATTGTCTGGCACTGGCGAAAATATAGAAAAAGTATATGAAATGATGAGAGCCTTAATTTATGAAAAAGAAGGCAAAGATGCTAAATCATTCTAAGAAAGCAGGGTCGACTTTAGCCGACCGAAATTAACCGTCATTCTGAGGGGCTTGTTCCCGAAGTTAAGCAAAGTAAAAACAATGATAGAAGAAAAAATTTTTCTAACAGTAAAACAGGAATGTTTCTCGATTTTCAAGTTTATTTTATATGGTATAGGCTTTTTGATTGTTGAATATTTGTTTGTGTTATTCCTTTATGTTGATGATTTATTTTGTGGTAGAAACGTTAAATTGAAGGGGTGAGTTCAGTTTTGTGCAGAAAATAATTTTCACTATCAAATATTATTTAAAATAATAAAAGTTTACAAAAGGGGCAATTTTAAAATTTTACGGGATTTGAGAGAGAAAAAGGTTGAATATTGGTTAAGATTTCAAAGAAAAAAATAATAAATATTGCAATCATTACGGTTGCATGTCTTGCACAAGCAGGATTTTGTTCTGATAATTGTGTTCGAGAACCTGTTTGTAATATAGATAAGATATGTTATAATTACCGAAAAGGAAATGAGGGTTGTAAAATGACAAGACAAGCACATAGCGAAACAGAAAAAGAACTTTTTGCTTCGGTTGAAAAAAATACACCGGATTATGTTAAACACAGCACATTGCCGGATTTTCACAATAAAGAAGCGTTCACATTGAGAATTAAAAAAGAACATTTAGCACCTTATGATGCTGAAAAAAATCCCGAAGGATTGAATTTGTCGAACTGGCTTGCTAACTATGCAAAAGAAGCAGCTGTTTCAACAGCAGGTATCAGAGGCCCGCAAAATATTTTGTATCCGCATGATGCAAGATTCCCGATTAACGTTATCGGTATTATCCTTGCAACACACGCAAAAGCACTCGTTGCTAAGAAAAATTACGAAAATAAAAAACTTTTAAAATTGGTCGGTCGTGAAGTTCGTTACAATTCCGAACTTTTCCTCGATATGATTGCAAGAGTTCAAGCAGCACAAGGCATTGAAACTATTACAACAAAAGACAGACAGTCTATGCCGATTTGGCTCGCTTCGTTCTTGGCATTCAAACTCGACCTTCTTGGCGGTGAATATATCACGTCAAGTCACGGTATCAGCGTTAAAAACGCTACGAAAGACTTGAATTCACAAGGCAGCCAATACCTTCCCGAAGAATCCATGGCTTTCGTTAACCAAATTAAGGCAATCTTCGCAGAAGTTGAAGAAAAAGGCTACTACGATATTCCGATTGCAGCAAATGATGATAAATTAATCAACGAAAAATTCTTGCAAAAATATGATGATGGCGTTGATTTGTACGTTGAATACCTCAAGAGTGGCGTTGCAAACGACAATAACATTAAATTAATCGACAAACTTAACGACAAAATCGTTATCGAAAACGTCGGCGGTTCTGCATATAGAACCTTGTCGAGAGTGTTGAAAGATTTGAAAATCGAAAAACATTACGATTGGTTTAACACCGAAGAAGATCCGTTCTTCCATGGAATCGGTAAATTTGACCACGATAGCAAAGGCAATAAATGTTTCTACGATTATTCACTCGATACGACAGTTGTTGCAAAAGACAAGGACGGCAAGCCTTTCTTCCCTGTAATCGAAACTTTGAATTACAAAGAAAAATTGGCTAAATATCCTGTCGGTACGGCAGTTTTCATCACTGACCCCGACCACGACAGATTTACGGTTTGCCAAATCGAAAAGGCTGAAAACGCAGACAGATTGAAGCAAACAGGTATCGACTATGTTGCTCTTGATGAAGGAAGAATTTTGTCAGTATTGACTGCAAACCAATCATTCCTTTTGATTATGGATTTTTGGGCAAAACAATTGAAAGACGCAGGTCTTTGGGATAATCATACAAGATTTATCATCAAAACAACCGCATCTGCAAAATCTTGGGACGAATGGGCTGAAAATAACGGTGTAAAAGTCGTTAACGTTCCTGTTGGTTTCAAAGAAATTGCAAACATTATGAAAAAAGTTGAAAAACAACTTGCTGAAAATAACGGCAAAGATGTTGTTATCACTGATGTATTCGGTTATGACGTAAATCTCGGTGCAAATCCTGCGGTTGTATTTGCAGGTGAAGAATCAGGCGGTATGATTATCGGTGCGGAACAACCGGTTGTTTCAAAAGCCGGCAGAATGGCTATTGCAATGAGAGAAAAGAGTGCAACAGAAGCAATTCTCATCGGTTCAGCAATGGTTAGTGCTATGAATGAACAAAAATTGCTCCTCTCAGAAGCATTGGTAAAATTGTTTGATGATAACAAAATCGTTGGCAAATTTGACGTTCGTGAAGATATTGCATACTACAACGAATCAGAACCTGATATCGCAAAACTTACTGCCGCAAAGAAAGACGGCGAAGCAAAACGTACGAAGAACGATGTGTTCTACCTTGCAATCGCAATGGCAAAACGTGAAGGCAAAATCACTGTTGATAACGCAAGAGAAATCTTCGTTTCGACATTCGGTGACGAACTCGATTTCTCAAATCTCAAAGACGTTTTGTTCGTAGGTGATGGCACATACTTGTTGTTTGATGACAAATACATTGAAATCAGACCTTCAGGCACTGATGCAAAAACTAAAGCTTACGGTGCAGGTTCAGATAAGGCAAACATTTTGCACTTTGCGAAGATTTTGGGTAACTATTCCGGCGACTTGAACAATACTTACTTGAAATACATCGACAAAGCATATTATGACAATGCAAAAGCTAAATCGGCGGTAATTTACCAAGAATTTACCGACAAAGATGCAAACAATGTTCCGTTTGTAATCCCGAATTATGCTGAAACTATCGGATTATAAGGAGAAAACCATAAATGGCAGATGAATCAAAAATCCTTGCAACCATTGCAAGAAGTGCAACAGAACAATTACAAATTTCAATTAGTCATTACAGAGGTAAAAGTTATCTCAATATGAGAATTTTTTATACAACTGATGACGGTCAAACTTGGCTCCCGACTAAGAAAGGCGTTACGTTTGCACCAGACGCTCTTATGACGTTGAAAGATGCGGTTGACGTTGCGATTGAAGAACTTTTGACACCTGAGGAAGCAGACGTTTAATGACTGATGCAACTCAAAAGGTTGAAAATGTTGATGATAAGGGCATATTGAAAAAATATGCCCTTGTTATTGCTGACGTGAATGGATTGGGCACAAAATCTTTCAGTTACTCAATCCCCGACGATTTGAGAGAAAAAATTAAATATGGTTCTCCTGTTGTCGTGCCTTTTGGTGTTAAAAATGCCGTAAATGGTTTCGTCGTTGGATTTTCAGATACTTTGGACGGAGATTTTAAGGTTAAACCGATTTTAGATGTTTTAGACGACGATGTTGCTTTTACGCCTGAATATATGCAACTTTTGCTTTGGACGGCTAAATACTACGTTTGCGACTTAAACTCCGTCATTCAGGTTGCCGCCGCATCAAAGTTGTTTGGAAAGTTTAAAACGAAAATTACAAAAATCGTTCGGGATTGTGACGGAAATTTGAATGAAAATGAGCGAAAAATTCTTGATACGCTTGAGTTTGATGAGCCAACATCTGATGTGACTCTGAAAAGAAAAGTTCAACTTTCAAGAGAAAAATTTTCTCGTGCAATGCGAAAATTGAAAACATTGGGACTTATTAAGTCAGAAAATATTTCTGAAGAACCAAAAAGTAGAGAAAAAACGCAAAAATATGTCAAAATATTATCAAAATCTACAGAAAATAAGACTTTTTCGAAGTTTTTGAAAGATTTTGAGATTGAAAACGAGTTTTTGTTGTCGGAATTTTTAAAAATTGCTCACACGACATTGCCAACCCTGAAAAAGGCTCAGGGAGAGGGCTTGGTTGAAATTCTTGAAAAAAATATTTACCGAAATCCACTTGAAATTTATTCAAATGAAAAAATGACGGATTTTCCTGAATTGTCAGAGGAGCAAAAATTTGTTTTTGAAAAAATTTCACAAAAAATCGAAAACCGCCAAACCGAACCGATTTTGGTGCATGGGGTCACTGCTTCAGGTAAGACGGAACTTTATTTTTCACTTATGAAAAAAGTTATTGATGAGGGCAAAAATGTTCTTTTTCTTGCTCCTGAAATTGCCATTGCTTCAATGTTGACAAAGAAAACTGCACTTCGGTTTGGGCTTGAAAATGTGGCAATTTGGCACAGTTCGATTTCTGATGGGGAAAAATTTGATATTCGCCAAAGAATGAAACAAAATAAGGTCAAAATCCTTGTGGGTGCAAGGTCTGCGGTGTTTGCACCTTTGAAAAATATTGGCTTGATTGTGATAGATGAAGAGCATGAAAGTTCTTATAAACAGACCGCTCCGCCTCCTTATTACAATGCTTGTGAGGTTGCTGAAAAATTGGCGAAAATTAATGGTGCAACGATTGTCAAAGGCTCTGCTACGCCTGATGTTTGCACTTATTTTCGTGCGGTTGAAAGCGGAAATCTGTTTGAGTTGAAGGAGCGTTTTAACAATGTGCCGCTTGCACCTGTTTCGATTGTCGATATGAAAGAGGAGTATTCTTCGAAGGGGCAGCGTCAATTTTCAAATTATTTGATAAGAAAAATTGAGGAAAACCTCGAAAATGGAAAGCAAACGATACTTTTGATGAACAGATTGGGCTTTTCGACGAAAATTCAATGTCCGTCTTGCGGAGAAATTTTGACCTGCCCGCATTGTTCTGTACCATTGGTTTTTCACAAAAAATCCAATACTTTCAGATGTCATTGGTGTGATTATCAGACGGAAGTACCTGAAAGTTGCCCGTCGTGCGGTTCTTTGGAGTTTAAGTTCTCTGGTACAGGAACTGAAAGGGTTGAAGAAATCGCACAAAAATTATTTCCTGATGCAAGAATTAAAAGATTTGATTCTGACAATATGAGCCGAAAAAACGCCTATGCAGAGATGTTGAACGAATTTGAGAATGGAAATGTTGACATTTTGATTGGAACGTCGATGAGTGCAAAGGGTTTGGACAATGAGAACGTGACGCTTGTTGGGGTAATAAATTCAGACGGTTCGTTTGTTTTCCCTGATTTTCGCTCGTCCGAGAGAGGATTTCAACTTTTGACGCAGGTTGCAGGACGTGCAGGTCGTGGAAGATTTGGCGGTTCGGTTGTTTTTCAGACTTTTAATCCTGATTTTTCGGTCATTGAGTCTGCGAAGGAGCAAAATTATCAAAAATTTTACGATGAAGAAATCAAAATGCGTAAGGAGTTTGGTTATCCACCGTTTTCCCAAGTAATTCGCCTGATTGTGTCGGGCGTTGATGAGGGTCGAGTTTTTCAATCGATAAGTGAAATTTCTTCTCAACTCAATAAGATTGCTGAAAAATACAACCTGACTGAAAAACTCTCTATTGGGGCGGTTGCACCTTGTGCGTATGAAAAAGTCAACAATGAATATCGGTATGAAATTTTGATTAAAAATTTTGCCGAAAAACAAGGTCACGCTTTGCTTTCGAAGTTTTATAAAACGGTTAAACTTCCGAATGATTTGCGGCTGAAAATCGATGTCAGCCCGATTGATTTGCTTTGATTTTCGCATGATTTTTGTGCGTAATATAATTGAATTATGATTGGAAAGTTTTTCAAATTTTTATTAGGAATGGCGATACTTTTTGCGATTTATTATGTCAGTTTTTTTATTTTGAAATTGACCGGAATTAAGTTGCCGCCTGCGATTTTGGGACTTGTACTTTTTGCGTGGGGACTTTCTGTCGGGATTATCAAGGAAGATTGGGTCAAAATCACGGTTGATTTTATGCTCAAAAATATGCCCGTTCTTTTTGTACCTTTTATTGTCGGAATTGTGCTTTATAAGTCTGTTTTGACGGAAAATTTGCTTGCAATTTGTCTTGTTGTTTTGTTCTCGACGACGTTGACGATTGTAGGAACGGGTTTGTTTGTCGAATATGGTGTGAAATTGGTCAGATTGCACAGAATGAGAGGTCATCACGATGATTAATCCGTTCGGTATTGTTTCGACTGTTGTTTTGTTTAAAATTTTTGACAAATATAAAAATTTTCCTTTGATAAAGCCTTTTCCACCTTTGTTAGTTACAGGAATTTGTTTGATTTTAATTTTAAAAATTTTCGATATCGATTATAAAACTTATAACGAAACCGCTTCTTGGCTTACATTTTTGTTAATACCTGCAACAATTTCGCTTGGTTTTCCGTTGTATCGAAATTTGAATATGCTTGTCAAAAATAAACGCATAATTTATACTGCATTTTTCGTGGCAATGGGGTTGGCGTTGTTTACGACGTTTTTGATTGGAAAATTTTGTCATACAGATTCGACAATTATTTTGTCAATGTTGCCTAAGTCTGTCACTGCACCGATTGCGGTTGAAATTTCGAAAAGTTTACACGGCGTTCCAGAGTTGACGGCGTGTTTTGTTGCTTTGACGGGGATTTTTGGGGCATTAACAGGTCATAAAATTTTGAAGTTCATAAGGGTCAAAAACGATGTTGCCATTGGGCTTTCAATGGGTGCGACATGTCATGTTATCGCAACATCAAAATGCCTTGAAACAGGAAGAGAAAAACAGGTCGTAATGAGTACGTTGGCACTTGTTTTGGTCGGAATTATTACGGCGATTTTTGCACCGTTGCTGCTATTTTTGCTCAAATAAATTTTATAATTCTGAGGTTTGTGATAACATTTTTGTATGAAAAAATTTTTGTATGGAGTTTTAAATTTATTTTTATTTATATTAACGGGGTTGTTTATTTTTAAGCTTCTTTCTCCGTTATATGACGGTTTAATTATCAAAGGAGACTGTCTTTCTTTTATGTGGTGGGGAGAGTCTACTTTTCTTGAAACTTTTACAAAAAATGAGCATACCTGTTTTATTCTTGCAATGTTCAACTGTATTTGCGGAAGGTATCTCCCTGAGTTGTTCAAAATTCACCCTCAAGTTTGGTATTCCGGTTATTACAGGCTGATTTTATTTTTAGCAATGTACCTGTTGCAATTTTCGTTTTTGGCAAACTTTTCAAAATATTTCAAAAACAAAAAATTCAATATTTTATGGTTATTTTTAATATTTCCTTCATTTTTATTTTTAATGATAAACGGTTGGGCAGATTGGATAATTACTGATGATTGTTGGTCATTTGCGTATATTTTTATGCCTGTATTTTCGATTGTATTCCTTTCGGAATGTGAAAAAATTTATGTACAAAATCAGGTTGAAATATTTGAACCTAAAAAGAATTATTATCAAAAAATCGTTCTTTTTCTGTTATTTATTTGCGTTGCTTCTTCCTATGAGTTCCAAAGATTTGTAACTTGTGCAGCGTTGTTTTTTGGTTATTTTTTACATTATTTTTTCGTAAACAAAAATTTAAACCACAAAAAATCTATTTTGATATATCTTTTTGTAATAATCATCAATTTGTTAATGTTCTTTGTTCCTTCGGCACAAAATTACATAGGACGGTTAAAATTACCTGATATTGTTGCTATTTTCCCGAAATATATGAGTCTTTATTTTAAGAATTTTATTGTTGGAAACTCAGAGTTATTTTTAGCAATAATTCTTTTGGTGTTGTGTGCAATATTTTTTGCTCCAAAAACTGATGAGAAAAAAAGACTATTTGTGTTCGAAACGTCAATTTTAGCATCAGCGTTGATATTTCCGATTTTATTAATATTCTTCAGTTTATATAACAATATGCTTATGGTTGAACATTCCGGCATAATTTTAATGACAAAAATATATTTGTTTTATGTTTCTTTAGCAATTTGCGGATGGCTTATTGCGAATATAAAAATCAACAGTATAAAATTTTTGACGGTAATTTGCTGTTTTGCTCCGATTTTGTCATTATTTAATCTTAAAAATATGGATATGTACGTTGTTGACACTAACAAGCAATTCCAAAAACGAATGTATATTTTGGAAAGAGTTTTTCTTTTGTACGGACGAGGACACAAAATCTTCTTGAACTGTAACGATTTCAGTGCTTTTGTTCCTAAATATTCTTTAGTTTATTTTATTTATTTGTATGACAAAAATGCAGGTTTTGAGGATTATCAACAGGTTGATTTTTGTTCAAGTGATGAAAATTCTGAAGATTGCAACAAAAAATTGATAAAGTTTTTAAAAGAAAAAACAGGCTATGAATTGACGGACAAAGAAATCGAAAAGCAGGATTTTCAAAAATATTACGGTTATTAATCTTGCGAAAACAGAATGTCTGATATACAATGTTTTCAAGCACTGATATCTAATGTGTTTGGTTAGCACGAAAATAAGGAACAGATGAATGAAAAGAATATTAGTTACAGGCGGTGCTGGTTTCATTGGTAATTGTTTTGTAAGACATATTTTGAATAAATATCCCGATTACAAAGTAATCAACCTTGACGCATTGACTTATGCCGGTAATATCGAAAACCTTGACGACGTAAAGGATAATCCGAATTATACGTTTGTTCACGGTGATATTTGTGATAAGAATTTGGTTGCAGATTTGATGCCTGAAGTTGATACTATCGTTAACTTTGCGGCAGAAAGCCATGTTGACCGTTCAATTACAGGTCCTGAAATTTTTATCGATACTAACGTTAAAGGTACATTAAACCTTTTGCAAAATGCTAAAAATGCCGGCATCGACAGATATTTGCAAGTTTCAACTGATGAAGTTTATGGTTCATTGGGAAAAACGGGTTATTTCTATGAAACAACTCCGATTTCTCCAAATTCACCTTATTCTGCTTCAAAGGCAAGTGCCGATATGCTCGTTCGTGCATACCACGAAACATACGGAATGCCGACATTGAACACTCGTTGCTCAAATAATTACGGACCTTATCAATATCCTGAAAAATTGATTCCGTTCTTTATTTCACTTCTTTTGAAGGGTGAAAAAGTTCCTGTATACGGCGACGGTATGAACGTCCGTGACTGGTTATACGTTTATGACCACTGCGAAGCAATCGACGTTGTTCTTCACAAAGGTAAAGTTGGTGAAGTTTATAACATTGGCGGTCACAACGAAAAAACCAATATGGAAATTACTCATCTTATCCTCGATGCTATGGGTAAAGATGAAAGTTCTATTAAATATGTTCAAGACAGACTAGGTCACGACAGAAGATATGCTATCAGCAACGATAAGATTACGTCTGAACTTGGCTGGAAACCGTCATTGACGTTCGAAGAAGGTATTAAAATTACAATCGATTGGTATCTTAACCACCAAGATTGGATTCAGGCAATTCTCGACAAACAAGCAGTAGCAAAGAACTAAGAGAGGTTAGCGATGACATTTGAATTTCAAAAAACAGAAATAGAAGATGTAATTTACGTTATCCCTCAAATTTTTGGCGATGACAGAGGATTTTTTTCAGAAACTTATAAAAAATCTGTTTTCGTTGAAAATGGCATTAATGACGAATTTAATCAAGATAACCATTCAAAATCGAGAAAGGGTGTTTTGAGAGGTTTGCACTACCAAATGCATCCGAAAGCACAAGCAAAGTTGGTTAGATGTGTAAAAGGTAAAATTCTCGATGTTGCAGTCGATATCAGAAAAGGCTCAAAAACTTTCGGAAAATGGGTAAGCAGAGAACTTTCCGAAGAAAATAAATGTATGCTCTATCTTCCCGAAGGTTTTGCTCACGGCTTTGTTGTATTGAGCGATGAAGCAGAATTTTTGTATAAATGTTCAAATGAATACTCTCCTGAAAACGACAGAGGTATTCGTTGGAATGACCCTGATATCAACGTAAATTGGGGTATCGATTTTGAACCTCAATTAAGCGAAAAAGATAAAAAACAACCGTTTTTAAAAGACGTGACGGATTTGTTATAAAACGGAAAGGACAAAAATGAAAGGTATAATTTTAGCGGGCGGTGCAGGTACGAGACTTTATCCGACTACAATGACAGTTTCAAAACAACTTTTGCCTATTTATGACAAACCGATGATTTATTATCCGCTTTCCACATTATTGCTTGCGGGAATTAATGAAATTTTGATTATTTCAACCCCTCAAGATTTGCCAAACTTTGAAAAACTTTTGGGCGACGGTTCTGATTTCGGTATTAAATTGAACTATAAAGAACAACCTTCTCCTGACGGACTTGCACAAGCATTTATTTTGGGCGAAGAATTTATCGGTGATGATTGTGTTGCCTTGATTTTAGGCGACAATATTTTCTACGGCGGATTTTCTTCAATGCTCCAAAGAGTTGTTAAAAGAACTTATGAAGAAGGCGGTGCAACTGTTTTCGGTTATAAAGTTAAAGACCCCGAAAGATTTGGTGTTGTTGAATTTGGTGAAGGCGGTAAGGCTATTTCTCTTGAAGAAAAACCTGAAAATCCGAAATCTGATTACGCTGTAACCGGTTTGTATTTTTATGATAACAAAGTTGTAGAATATGCGAAAAACCTTAAACCATCAGCAAGAGGCGAACTCGAAATTACTGATTTGAACAGAATTTACCTCGAAAAAGGTACGCTTTCTGTTGAAAAATTGGGCAGAGGTTTCGCATGGCTCGATACGGGAACTCACCACTCGATGTTTCAAGCAAGCCAATACGTTCAAGCAATCGAAGAAAATCAAGGCATCAAAATTGCATGTCTCGAGGAAGTTGCTTATCGTATGAAGTTTTTGACTCGTGAAGATTTAATCGCTAAGGCGGATAAATACCCGAAAAACGACTATTATAGATATCTTAGAACTGTAAAATAATTTCGAGACTAAATTTTTCAAAAAACGTCATCTTTTCGGTGGCGTTTTTTTGTTTGCTAAAAAAAAACACAAAATCTCCGAAATTCGCCCATGTCGGGATAGAATGTTTCTTTATGTAAAGAATTTAGTTTTTGATATAGAATAATATTCTGAAATAGAATATTATTCTGTTATGATAAATTTGAATGAAAAAGTAGATGAATTAAAGAGACAATACATTTTGCAAACTGCTCATGAGTATTTTAAAAATTACGGCTATGAGGGTACGCAGATTGATAAAATTGCGAAGGAATTAAGTATCGGAGTTGGAACGATTTACGGCTATTTTAAGTCGAAAGAGGGCTTATTTTTGGCGTGGTTGTCGACGATTATTGATGAAGGTTATCAAAAATTGCTTGAAGACAGTAAGAATTTGACCGATCCGAAGGAAAAATTGTCGTTGTGCGTGGATTTGAAGTTCAGATATTTTGAACTCAATAAATCTGCGATTAAAGGGTATATGAAGAATAATCTTCTTTCGTTGAAAAACATTTCGAGAGGACAGGAACACCCGATGATAAAGGTCATTAATAAAATGGCTTGTTATATTGCGGAAATTAAGCCGATGAAAGAGGACGAGGCGATGTTATTTGCACATATTTTTGACAATATCATCAGCACATATATCCAATTTTTGTCGGAAGGTGACGATTTTGAAGAAAAAAAGACAGAAATTTTGAAAAGATTTCTGTGTTTTCTGGGGGTAAAATGAAGAAGTTTTTGACATTAATGATTTTGCTTTGCTCCTGCAAAAGTGTAATGGCGGCTGATGTTCAAAGGACAGGCGTTGACCTTGTAGATTTAAGTTTTGAGCAGGCGTATGAACTTATGCTTGAGAATAATAATTCGTTAAAAGCACATAATGAGATTATAAAGCAGGCTAAGTTTGAGAAGAATGCCGCACTTGGTGAATTTTCGCCAAAAGTTGTTATGAATTCAACGTATTTGCATTTTTCAAAAGATATGAATTTGACGACATACGACAAGATTATGGGTCGTCCTGTTTCGATTACTTCGCACATTCAGGATAAGAATTTGTTTACTTTTGGTGGCGGAGTTGTATGGAATATTTTTACGGGCGGAAAGTTGCTCTCAAATCACGCTGCCGCAAGGGCTAAGTACGAGGCGACGAATGCGAAATATCGTGATATCAAGGACAATTTGACGGTTGAACTTGTAAAGAGATATTATGGCTTGCGTTTGGCAAGAGATGTTGCGGAAGTTCGCAGACAAACGGCTGAATGTATTGAAAAGCACGTTAAAGATGCAAGACTTTTGGAAAAAGAGGGCGTGATATCTAAGGCGGAAAGATTGCATGCAGAAGTTGCTTATGCAGATGCTGAAAGGGATTATAAGGCATCGCTTCGTGATATTAATATAGTCGAAGAAGGTTTGAAAACGCTTATTAAGGCACAAGATGTTGACTTGAAAGAGGTCAGAATTGAGCCTGCATCACTGCTTTTTGTTTACGATGAAACGGCGGTTGATGTTGACGCTATGAAAGTAAATGCATTGACGAATAATCCGAAACTCAAACAGTTGGAAGAAAAAAGAAAAATTATGAACGCAAAATATCATGCCAAGGTTGCGGATTATATGCCGACGGTTTCTCTTTTTGCAATGGATATTGCAGCGGCAAGTAATTTGTCTGAAACGATACCGAGAGGGGCAATCGGCGGCAGTGCAAATATGATTTTGTTTGACGGATTTGCGAGAACTAACAATGTTCGTGCGGCGAAGGCTGAACGCAAGAGTGTTGACTATGAGATTGAAGATGCAAGATATAACATCGAATGCCTTGTCACAAAGCAATATCAAGAACTTATGAAGTATAAAGAAAATTACGATTCGGCTGTAAAATCGCTTGAGACGGCAGAAGAATCTTTGAGGGTTGCAAACCTTTCGTTTAAAGAAGGTTTTGGAACATCATTGCAGGTTACGGACGCCCAAATGATGCTATTAAAGGTTAAAATTGAGCGTTTAAATTCTATTTATAATTACGACGTAACGTTGGCAGATTTGCTCAAAACGAACGGCGATACTGATGAAATTTTGAATTACATTTCTAATTCAAATAAGGCAAATATGTGAGGTTGATATGAAAAAGAAAATTGCAATCTTAGTTTTTATAATTGTTGTTGCGTTGTTGGCATATTGCGGAATGTATGCTTATGATCAAGCAAATACGTTGATTTTGCAAGGCGAAGTTGATACGAAAACGGTGGATTTGTCATCGAAAGTTGTCGGACGAGTTCTGAAAATTAATGTTGAAAAAGGCGATAGCGTCAAGAAGGGCGATGTTTTAATAGAACTTGATACTCCCGAAATTAACGCAAAGGCTGAACAGGCAGATGCTATGTTGGCACTTGCTATGGCTCAACAGGCGAAAGTCAATAACGGCACAAGAGAAGAGCAAATTGGAATGGCTAAGGCTAATTTCGATGTTGCAAAGAAAACTTACGACAGAATGAACCGTTTGCACAAAGAGGGTGTTATTCCGACACAAAAATTGGACGAAGCGACGGCTAAGTATCAAGCAGCAAAAGAACAATATACTATGCTCGTAAATGGGGCACAAAATGAAGATAAACTTTCAGCTGCAGCGAATGTAAAACGTGCAAGAGGAGCGAACGCAGAGGTCTCTTCTTACTTGAAAGAAAATAAAATTGTTGCTCCAATAGACGGTATTGTTACGGAAATTACCGTTGAAGAGGGAGAACTTGTTGGTGCTGGCTCACCAATCGTGACAATTGTCGACAATTCTGATTGTTGGGTTACTTTTAATCTTCGAGAAGATTTGCTCTCGAAAGTCAAGAACGGTACGGAACTTGACGTAAATATCCCAGCCGTTGGCGATAAGCCGGTTAAAGTTAAAGTAAATTATATTTCTGTTATGGGAAATTTTGCAAACTGGCGTGCCACCAAGGCAAAGGGCGAATTTGATATGAAAACATTCGAGGTTCGTGCAATTCCGATTGAGCCGCAAAACGACCTCAGAGCGGGCATGAGTGCAACATTTGATTGGAAAAAATTGAAATAATGGCATATTTAGACGTAGTAAAAAGGGAAATTGATAGAATTCTCACCCGTCCGCTCGGGTGGGTAGTTTCATTTGTTATCCCTTTGTCAATGTGCCTTATGATGTGTATCGTCTTTGGAAAAGGAACTCCGACGGATTTGCCTATTGCGGTCTATAATGCAGACCATTCGGAACTTTCTAGGGTTTTTATCAGAAATTTGAATACCTTGCAATCCTGCAAAGTTAAATATCAGGTTACGAGTTTCAAAGAGGGGCGAGATTTGCTCACGGAGGGCAAAGTCTACGGATTTATAGCAATTCCGAAAAATTTTCAAAGAGACATTTACCGTTTGCAACAACCTGAATTGATGTATTATTACAATAATCAACGGATTTTGATTGGTGGAATTATCACGAAGGACATTACCGCAATGCTTCAGAGTATGGTGGTTGGGCTTGATGCGAAAATCCGAAATAAAAAAGGTATGCCGATGGAAGCGGCGATTGCACAGGCGAACCCGATTGCGATAGTTGACCATGTTAATTCAAATCCTTATTTCAATTATCTGTATTTCCTTGCTCTGATTGCGTTTGGACATATTTTGCAAATCAATATGGTGATGATTTCAGTCTATATTATTGGTACTGAGTTCAAATATGGTACGACAAAAGAGTGGCTCGGGCTTGCGAATAATTCAATATTGACGGCAGTTTTGGGTAAATGGACACCTTATTTTGCAATATTTTTGCTCGTGTATGCAATTTTGGCATTTGTTTATTTTGGTCTTTGTGGTGTGCCGTTTGTTGGAAATGCAATGGTTGCGGTGCTTGCGTCATTGGTATTTTTGGTTTCCTGCTTTGCTGTTGGAATAATTTTTATCTCGCTAAATGGGAATTTCAGGTATTGCTTGAGTAATTCGGGATTTTACGTTGCAATGGGGTTTGCTTTTGCCGGAATTACTTTTCCTACAATGTCAATGCCTTTGTTTGCAAAGATTTACGGGGCATTGCTTCCTTTGTCGTATTGGATTCAAATTATGCTCGATCAAACTTTCAGAAACTTCCCGTTTGTTTATGATTTGAAGCATTTTGTGGCAATGATTCTTTTTGTAGCATTTGGATTTGCGACGTTAATTCGATTGAAAAAACTTGCACTTGATGAAAAAAGGTGGTATCAAGAATGAAAAAGTTTTTTGATATTTTGAAAAATGAATTTAAAACTTTTATCAATGACCACGGTGTAATTTTGATTATGGTGGTCGGGGTTGTCGTATATTCTTTGTTTTATGCTGTGCCTTATGCAAATGAGGTTGTAAAAGAAGCACCTATTGCGGTTGTAGATTTGGACCAGACAAGTTTTTCGAGAGAATTTGTGCGAAACCTTGATGCGACCGATTATGTCAAAGTTGTTGAAAAATTACCAAGTTTGAAAGAGGCTCAAAAGAAATATTACGAAGGTGAAATCTCTGGTTTTGCAATAATTCCAAAAGATTTTCAGAAGGATATTTATCGTGGAAAGCAAGTCGACTTGTCGCTTTACGTCGATTCTGCATATTTGATAATTTATAAGGCGATTTACACAGGTGTTATGCAAACAGCCTTGGAAACTGGTGCAAGGGTGGAAATTGGCAGACTCGTTAAGATGGGAGTGCCGAAACAAACTGCACTTGCTTTGAAACAGCCGTTTCAATTTGTTCAAATTCCTTTGTATAACCCTGCAGGTGGGTATGAAACTTATGTTTACCCTGTTATTTTGATGATGATTTTACACCAAACACTAATAGTGGCATTGGGCATGTTGCAAGGAACTCGGAACGAGAAAAAACTTCGTTATTGTAAGAATGATAAGGAAATTCCGATTACCTTGTTTGCTCGAACGACATTTTATGTACTTTTGTATTTCTTGTATGGTGCGTTTATTTTTCTCATTTGCCCAGCACTGTGCAGATATCCGATGTGCTATAATGTTTTGCCACTATTTGTGTTATATGGCTTAATGCTTTATGCTGCGGCATTTTTTGTACAAGTTATTTCTTATGGGTTTAGAATAAGAGAGGCTTCGTTGATGGTTTTGGTCGTTACATCGCTTGTTTTTATTTTCCTTCCTGGGATAATTTGGCCGAAAGAGGCAATTCCTCAGATTGTGAACGTAATTTCGATGTTTATCCCTGTAACGCCTGCAATCGACGGTATCACAAAAGTTAATGTTCAAGGTGCAACTTTTTATCAGGTTTTGCCTGATTTCTTGTGCTTGTTTTTTCTTTGCGTTTTGTACTTCTTTTTGGCAATTTTTGTCACGAAAAAATTGCATAAAGAATACGAAAAATAGAACATAAAAAAGTTGTTGTGACGGTCGTCTTGGGGATTTTCTTCAAGACGGCTTTATTCTTTAATGTTCTGCTGCATCGGTAAATTCTTGTGGGGCTGGAATTTCAGGCTCAGGGAATTGTTGTTCTCTTTGTCTAACTTCTTCAATCGGAACAATAGGTGCTTCTTCTATCGGTTGAGGTTGTTCTGCGTATGTTTGCTCCTCTTGATTTTCTTCTTGTTGTTCTTCTTCTGTATTTTCTTCTTCTTCTTCCGTAGGTTCAGGCGTTTGGGTGTATGCACCGTCCTCATTGTCATTCGGGATATTCATAAGAGCATTTTCATTCGTCATTGACGGATTAATTTGAATTGCATCGTTAATGCTCCATAAGAGGTTTCCCATAAAAACTATGAACAAAAACAATACCACTAATAGTGTTATTGCACTCGGGGTGAGTTTTTTACCCTCGGGAGTTTCTATTATCAAACTATTTTTCAACTCTGTAAAGAAATCGTTGACTTCTTCTTTTAATGTTTCAGGTTCTTCTTCATCTTGTTCGTTGATTTCTTCATCGGGTGTTGTTTTGGGGGATTTTTCATTTTCTGTTTGTTCTTCTGTTGTTTCTTCGGTTTGATTTTTGATAGTCAAATCGACCGTTGTATTTTCAGGTTGAATTTCAGTTTTTTGAACATTATCTTGTTGTTCAGAAACTGTTTTTTCATTTTCTAATTTTTTTTCAGCAACATTTTCGGTATTTTCGTTCAACTTTGTACCGCAAAATCTGCAAAAATTTTGATTTTCCTGATATTCTTTACCGCAATTAGGACAGAACATTTTTCCCTCATTTCCACATTTATAATATCATATTTATTAAAAAAATACATCTGTTACGAATTTTTAACAGAATAATTATTTGAGGGTTATTCTTCTTTTTATGATTTCAATTCTTTTCAAATCACGTTGTGTTTGTTCTTTTGATTGAAGCCAAAGGAGTTCAAACTCAAGGGCAGCAAGGATTGCGTTTTGAGGTTCATTTGTGTTTAAAACTTTTGAATTAAACAATATTTTTTTTGTTTCGAAACCGCTCATGTAGGGTAAATTTTTAAAAAATGAAATAGAGTGAGGAGAGACTCTTCCTCCGATGTAGAGGGGCTTTCCGCACTTTGCAACCTGATTGCTAATGCTGAGTGCATATTGATAAATTTCGTCGTTGTCGACGTCCTGGCTTGTTAAGCCCAAAGAGCCGCACATATCTGTTCGACCGAAAATTATGCCGCTCATTCTTTGACAACTTTCGGCATTTAAAATCTCGTCTAAAAGTGCAGCACCGTTGAAGGTTTCGATGTTGGCGTAAATTTCAGGAAATTCATCGTCGTGATAGACTTCTTCGACCACCGTGATGAATTTTTCAAGTGCATACGCCGATTCTATCATCGGGACAACGAGTTTTCTTATGCCGATTTCTTTTGCAAACTTTGTGTCACGATACGCTTCAGAACCGCCAACTTTGAGGGTAAATCCCATTTGTGCATCATCAGCAAGTTCTTTTAGATTTTCGACATCTTCTCTTGTTAAATCTTCAAGAGCCTCTGCTTTCAATGTTTCGGCAAAGTAGTTCGTTTTTAATTTTTTTAGTATATCGGTTAATTCGCTACGGTTTTTCATCTTTTTCTCATTAATAATGCCGAAGAAGGGACTCGAACCCTTATGAATTTCTTCGCACGCACCTGAAACGTGTGCGTCTACCATTTCGCCACTTCGGCATTTATTTGATTATAATTTGCTATATAGTGGCTCGTCAAGAAAATTTTGAACTTTTTTAAGTTTTTTTCGTTATATTTTTTGTAATCAAACCTTAAATCTGATATACTTGGTTGAAAAAGGTAATGAAATCTATGTTTAAGAAAATTTTTTCCTGTTTTTTAATAACATTGATGTTTGGTATAAATTCACTCCCTGTGTTAGCAGATGAAACGGCTTGGCTTGTTAATGTCAAAAAGACTGACACAAATAGTGTTAAAAATATTGTAGACTTTTATGCAAGGCAAACAAATATGCCTGAAGTGTCGAGTAATTCTGATTATACGTTTGTTGTCGTTTCTTCTCAAAAAGGTGATTTTTGGGTTGCTTTGTACGAAAAAAACGCTGATGATGTTAGCCTTTTTATCTATTCTCCGTCAGACAAATTCAGTGTTCAAAAGGATTTGAAGATTCGTTTTAAGAAAAACAATTTGAAATTTTCAAACGAACGCTCTTCGTCTTTGTTGAAAATGAAGAAACAAGATGCTCAGAAAATTATAAAAGATTTTGAGAAAAAACATAACGAACAAAAACAATCCGCAGAAAATTATCAAAAATATAAATTTGATAATATTGCATTTAAACCAAATAACACAAATAGTGTTATTGCTGGATATGATTTTAGTGATGAGGCTCAGGCTCGGTATGATGCAGGTTTTCAGATAGAAAATAATTCATATTCTCAAAATTTGAATAATCAAAATCAAAATAATTATAGAGTCGAAAATGTTCCAAAATCTATCCAAAATCAACAATCGCAATATGTTAAGCAAGGTTCTGTATCGGTAAATCAAAATTCAGTTATAAGTAGTAATGTTCTTCCTTCGGGAGTAACACTATTAGTGTTATTGCAATCAGCAGTAAGCACTTCGAGCCTTGATTCACAAGATAGATTGTCTGCAACGTTAAAAGATGATGTTCAAGTTGGAAATGTTGTAATTCCTGCAGGCAGTCTTGTTTATGGAACAGCAACTCAGGCGGAAAGAGCAGGCAGTGCATATCGTGACGGTTCTGTAACTATAAAATTTGATAGACTTTTGACACTTGAAGGGGAAGAGTATTCTTTTAATTCAAAGCCGATAGTTTTGAAAAACACAAATAGTGGTACGTCTTCTCGTGCTGCAAAAATTTCAGGACGTATGGTTGCGGCAACGCTTGCAGGAATTGCATTTGCGGCATTGGCTGGTGCAATCGGTAGCACAGATGATTGGGGAAGAACGCTCGCAATTGGGGCAGCAACTGGTGCTGTCGGTGGTGGAATTTCTTTAATTGGTGCAAACGGTGAAGAAATCGATATTAAAGAAGGTGCAGCACTGACGGTGGTTACGGAGTAATTATGATTGCAAAACGATTTTATATTTTAGCAGGAATTGTTATTGTCGTGTCAGTTTTTGTTTCTGGCATTTTTTCGATTTTCGAAAATGTTCAAGTTGACGATTTCAAGCCTGCTTTTATTGCATTTTTGCTTGATTCTTCTGACAAAAATCAAAAACTTGAGACACAAAAGAAGTTTATAAAACAATTTTGTTCTACTCTTGATCCAGATGATAGAATTAAAATTTTGCAAGTTTCAGAGGATTCGTATTTGATTTATGAGGGTTCTCCGCAAAATTTGAACGGGATTAAAAAATCTCTTGACGTTTATACAAAAGACATTAAAAACACAAAAGGAACGACTTATGATAAGGCGATAAAAAAGGCTGTTCAACTTTGTCTTGTTATGAAGAAGAACGGTTATGTTCCATCGATTGTTGTTATTGGAGATATTGAAAATGGCGGAAAGTCTTTGATTGACTGGAACACCTTACCAAATAACATCAAAAAAACATTAAAATATATGCCTGATTTATCGATTTCTTTTTTGTGGGCTGAACCGAAAGGTTTAGATACGGCAAAGTTAAAATTGACACCTGTTTTGGGTGAAAATCAGTTGATTGTCTCGACAGAATTAACTGTTGATAAGGCTTCGAGAAAAATTTTAAAGGCATTGGGCAGATAAGAGGATAAAATGACAGTAATTATTTCAACAAAATATTCTGAAAAGCAGTTTGATAATCAATTCACAATCAAAATTGGTTCGACTCCCGATTGTGATTTTGTAGTTGACAATGAAAAATTTTCTTTAACTTTGCAATATTTTCCTTCTGAAAATACCTATGTTGCAACAAATAACACGAATAGTGGTATTTTGTTTAAGGGGCAAAATTTTTCAAAAGTTGAAATTACTTCAATAACAAGATTTTTGTTTCCGAATTCAGATAATTACTTGAACATTAAGGTTTTGCCAGCAAATACAAACACGAAAAACACAAATAGTGTTAATGATGTCAATATGAATAACGCTGATGGCATTACTCCAAAATCCAAACTTGATTTAGCGAAATCAAAAATCGAAAATATACGAGTTGGAATAATTTCTGAGATTTCTCAACCCGTCGCAGATTTGAAGAAGAAAATTTCACAGAACACTAAAGGTGCGATTTTTACGCATTTTGCTTTGTTTTGGGCTTGTTTTGTCTGTGCATTTGCTGTGACAAATTACATAACAGGGCTTTCTATCACAGAATCTGCCGATTACATTCATTTGCCGACCGATTTGAAACTTTTATTTTTATATACTGTTTTAATTTTGGGCGTTATGCTTTTGTTCAAGCAGGGTATGTTTGGCTGGTTTAATTCGGTATCAAAGATTAATTCGATGTCAAAAGTTGTCCAGTCTTTTTTCATATTCTCTTCATCGTTAATAATGGTGGGCGTTTACACGATTAATTTACTTTATTATCTTGATTATACGAAAAATCCTGTTTTTCCGATTTTGATGTCGCTGTTTTTTGTAGGATTTGCTTTTGTTTTGGCTTCGGCATCGGCTTATTATAAGAGTAATGGTTATATTTTGGCTGAACTTTTGAACAAATATGAATTTCGACCTGATTTAGAAAAGGTTATCCACGAGTATAATAACTGGATAGGCTTGTATATCAATGGTTTGAGCGAATCCAAAATTCAGTATATCAGCGATAAAATGTTCAAATTGAGAATCAAACAATTTTTTGAAATTATTGTTGGACTTTTAACAGCACCGTTTTTGGCTTATGGTGTCTCAAACACTCTCGCTAATTGCTTTTCAGAAGCCGCAGGTTGGGTTAGAATTTCGCAAATGAGATTTTCTCCTGTATTTTTGGTTCTCGCTTCATTTTTGATTATTTTTGCGTTTTTCCTTTTCGTACACGCCTTTACTACAAATAAAAAGATTGAAAATTCTGATGTAATCAAGCACGATGGTTTTAGCAACTATTTGTTGCATTGCACTGGGATTTCAGGTCTTGAAGGCGTTTCAAAGGCAAGACGAGAAAAGAATTTTGCACTTTATTCTGCTCTGATAATTATTCTAATCGAATTTACAATGAATGTTTCTTATTTTTCAACTGAAATCGGTCAGGATTTTTATGGTTTGTTTCTAAGTCTCGTTGCGGCACTTGTCCCTACGACACTTTTGATTGCGGAAACCTTCCTTTTGAGCGGAACAGAGTTTGAAATATTTGCACTTGAAGAAATTAGAGCGAAAGCGGACAGATAATGAACAAAAATATTTTGATTATTATAATTTCATTTCTTCTTATAGCAACAGTTTTTGTTTGTGTCTTTCGCCCGAAAACGCACAAGCCGATTGCTTTTGAGGATAGAAATTTTAAATTGGAGTTGATTTCTGACGAAATTGCTGCACCAAAAACGTCCGATTTGAATCTTGTGCAAAATTCTGTCGAAATTAAATCCCCGACTCTTGACATAAACCTTCCTCCAGTGAATGTCAAAATTCCCGAGATAAAGACAAATACCAATACTAATTCCAAAAATTCAACTGCAAAAAATACTACTAAATCTCAACAAAAGCAACCGAAAACACAAATAGTGTCAAAGAAAAATTCTCCAATAACTCAACTTAATAAAACTGAGGTCAAAAAGGTTGAGTCAAAGCCTGTTCAAAAATCTGAGTCTAAAGTTGTCAACAATACAAAAAAGTCAAAGGTTGTTTCTCCTGTTGAAAAGATTAGTGAAAAACCTGTAACCAAGCCTGCTGTTAAGGTATTGACCGAAGAAGAAGAAATTATCGCTTGGAACAAATGGCGTTCAGATTTGCAAAATAAATTGATGAGAGATTCGAAAATTGCCGCTCCAATCGGTACATCATTTGAATTTTCGTTCACGGTTGACAAATTTGGAACAATTTCAAACCTCAAAACTTGGTCGTCCAATCCTTCCTATACTCCCCTTGCGGTACGGGTTATAAAGCCTTTGCTATTGAGTTATCAAAAAACTGCGATTTTGAACTTTCCAACTGGTTCAAAACGTGTTATAACTAACGTGAATGGTGGATTTACCATGGCTCGTTCGAGCAGGTATTCCTCTCCTTCCGATTATAATGACTACGAAAGAGTGACAAAATGATTTATAAATGCAATAATTGTGGGCGAAATTTTAATTTTAAACCGGATTTTTGTGAATGTGGAAACAATGAGTTTGTCGAAGTTGTTGAGAATTTCGATTATTCTACCGTCAAAACAGATTTTAATTCTGGCAAAGATGTCGATTTTCTCTATAATCAAAATAATTCCGCTCATAATGATGATGATTTCGAAAACGAAAATTCTTACGAAAAGGATTTGAAAAAACAACGAACCTCTGAATTGGTCGCTATTATTGTTTTTGTCGTTGTTTTGATTACTGCCGCAATTATGATTATTTCAAATGTTTCAGTCTTGGTTAAAAAATCTCACGACAAAACAGCCTCTGTTGAAATCGAATCGTATATACCTTCTGATGTAAACGAATATTGGACGGATTCAAAGCCTACTGAAACTTCAACGAACAATGCGAGGCAAGGAAATAACACAAATAGTGTGAACACAAATAGTGTTAATAAGAAAAACGTTACTACATCTGCAAAACCTTCTGTTCAAAAAACTTTGCCTAAAACAGAAAAAAATACTTCTCCTAAGCCTGTCACTAAAAAACAAGACTCTCAAAAAACACAAATAGTTGTAAAGGCAAAACCCGAAACTGTCAAGCCTAAAACAGAAGTCCAAAAACCCGTAACGAAGCCTGATAACACTATTAGTGTTGAAGAATATTTGAGATACAAAAATTCTTTGCGTAACAGACTTTTTGCAAATTTTCCTATTTTGAACGTTCAGGGGCAAGGTACAGCAAAGATTGCGTTTTCCGTTGCTCCAGATGGAAAATTGATTAACCGCCGATTTGTTTCTCAATCGGGTAACAAGTCACTTGATGATGCTATGTATCACATGTTAATGAGAGTGCCTGTGTATGCTGTACCGCCTGTGGGGTTTGAGGGGCGTGAAATTATGATGCAAATGGACTTCAATAACGGTCATTATTCTTTTTCGTTTTTGAATTAGTGTTGTTTCATAATTACTGTACCTTGTACATCTGTTGTGACGTTTAGTGCCTGTTCAAGGCTTTTTGCAAGGTCTGTGGCTGTATTCGCACGATAAATATTTCCTGATGTTGCAACTGCCGTACATTTAAGTTGAGCGTCTGCATCAGGGTCATTTATTGCAAATGCGATTACGTCAATTTTTATATCATCTCTGCTTTGAACAAGTTTTATCGCATAGTCACAAGGGCTTTCGTCGCATGTTTCTCCTCCGTCAGTCAAAAGAATAATTCTTTTCTGTCCTACAATTCCTGCAAAGTCCATATTTACTGCATCTTTTAGCGATTTTGTAATTGGTGTCCAGCCGACCGCACTCATTCTTGCCAAGGTCGAATTGATATTTGCTGTGTTATTTTCTCTCAAAGGTGCTACCAATTCTGACGCTTTGCAGCCAAAAATCGGGTTGAAACTGAATTTATGTCCATACACTCGAAGTCCTGTTTTGATGTTTGGATTTAATCTTGAAGTTATTGAGGCAAGTGTGTTTACGGCAATATCTATCTTCGTCCTATTTCCGATATAATCGTTCATACTGTTTGATAAATCAACGATAAATAAAATTTTTTCGTATGAATTAAGGTCTGAAATTCCGTCCTTGGGATTGTGAACGCTATAGTTATCAGCAAAAGAAATTAGCCCCGAAAATGCAATAAGTATGCTCAATGACACAATTAGTGTTAATTTCATATTTTACCTCTCAATGTCATTTTTCCGCATATTTATAGCAATTTCATCGTTCGTAAAAATAAGCGAACGGCTTAATTGATGTATTTTATTATTTTAAAAATTATTTGTTCAAATCCGATAAGTCGATATTTTTAGGAAGTTTATTCTCTCTTTTTGTTTGAAAAAGTTCCTCAAATTCTTTGTCCGTAGGTAATTTGGGGCATTTTGAAATTGCTGTTTTAACTTTGAGTTTTTCTTTTTCAGTATTTTCCATAATTATTCCTAATTATTCGCTCCAACAGGCATAAAATCTGGTGTTACGGCAATCCACTCATAAGCGTTTGCATTATCTTGTTCTGGTATGTCGAGTACAAATGTGCCTCCGTATCTTCCACGTTGGAAATCCACAATGCCTTTATTTGAAAGCATTCTGAGTGCTTTTCGGATTGTATTTGTGCTTACGTCAAATTTTTCTGACAAAATATCCATTGAAGGCAACTTCATTCCTGGTTCAAATTCTTCTTTTATCATCTTGACTATTGCATTTTCGATTTTTTCCCAACGATAAAAAATTGCATCATCTGCTTTTGCAAAAATCGAGCGTTCTCTCATCGGTTGGAAAATTGCTGCATCATTTGGCATTTGTTCGATTACAGTGCCATATCTGCCTCGTCTTGAGAGCAAAATTCCCTTTTCTTCAAGGCTATTTACTGCATCATGAACTGTTTTTACACTGACGTTCAAAATCTTTGAAAGTTCAAATCTCGTAAGGAGTTTATCCCCTTTGTGCATATTTTTTGTAATATAATCTGACAAATCTTGTTCTGTTTTTTCAACAAGTGACGTGTGCGAAGCACTTCTCTCTGAAGGCATTTCTGGAACTTCAACCACTCGTAACATCTTTTTGCCCGATTTACCTGTTGAGTATTGCAAAAATCCAGTGTCGCAAAGATGCAAATATGCCAATCTCACTGTGTTTGCGGACACGTTAATCTTTTTTGCCAAAACTGCTGCTGGCGGCATAACTGTATCAATTCCGCTTTCGATAATGTGTTTTTTAATTTTGCTTACCGCTGCATCTCTTTTAGAGGTTTGTTTTTTTAGCGAACTTGAACTTGAATAGCCGGCAATCAACGTTCCTGTCTTTTGTTTGCTTTGCAAATAGCCTTTGTCCTCAGTGTATCTGATTGCGTTTTGCACTGTGCCGACACCGATTCCGAGGTATTCTGCAATCATGTGTTTCTTCGGCAAAATGTCTCCTCTTTTAATCTTGTTTGTTGCAAGTGAGGACACAATCCATTGAGTTAACCACTGTTCGGTTAACCTATCTTTTGGCATTTTTGAGTTTTTAAAGTCGGGAACTTGCTTAGGCAAGTCGTTTATGCTTAATCTATTGTTCTTAATCTTCTTCATATTAGACTCTCTTACATTCTAAAAAAGAACGTAAACAAATTCCTCTATGAGAGGCTATTCGTTCTTATTTGACTATAATCAGCCGAGAACTTCCTTATAATACTGAATTCCGTCAAATGCGGTCGGAACATCTTGTCCTTCAATCGCTTCTTTCGGTAATCCTGCGTGGTGCAATCTCGGCAATAAATTTTCTGCAAGCACGCAAATGGGTTCATCGTTATTATCGTTTGTGTCGTTACATACGAAATACAAATCGCCCGTCGGTGCCTCTCCTGCACCGATAATCGTAATTTCGTGACCGCCGACAACCTGTCCTTCATCGTTGAAGTTTACATATCCGACGATAACATTGTTGTCACCTTGAAGTGCAGTCAAAATTTGTGTAGCCATTGTCTGATAATCGCAAGAACGTGCTTGTACTCTGCCTGTTTCATCAAGTGCTTGATAAATAACAGATTCCTTAGCCTTGCCTTCGACAATTTCTTCTGTAAATGTCTTTTCTAAGTCTGTCAATCCTGTCGGAGAATTGTTTAACACGCCTGTTCTTGTGTCATTAAGAGCGTTATAAGTTTGCTGCGAGCCGACATTCATCAATGCTGATTGCATCAAAACATCTATCGATGAACGTTCCCCTTCGTCTCTATACGAAGTTTGTACTCTGGCTCTAATAATTGCATTTCTATCAGGGGCAATAGTTACTCTCAAATTATCATTTCCGTCCAATGCGTGTGGTAGTTTGAATTTATCAAGCAACCAAAGTGCATCGTCTCTGTTTTCTGAAATATCTGAAAGATGCAAATTCTTCGTTACGCTATAATCTTCCGACGACAAGCCCGCTGCCATTCTTGTGAATTCAGCAGGGTGTTTGCTTGCCATATTGTACTCAATACTTGCCGCTACGCAGCAATTTGAGTATTCTCCAATATCCATTTCTTCTTTCGAACGAACGCCCAATTCAGGGTGTCTGAATACTGCTCTGCCTACAGAGTCCGGAATATCTCCGAATGTTTGCGTAATCGTTCCGGGGTCTGCAACCGTTGTAATCGCTTCTGTTAACAATGTCGAGGGGTTCAAGCCCTTAATCCTTGGTTCTGTCGCAATTTTATGCAAGTTGTCCAACACGGACGAGCCATCATTTGAATTATTATTGAGCAAAACTCCTGACTTCAATAAGCCTGAAAGTGCTACTCTTGTCTCGGGGTTAACCATTGATGAAACAACTTGGTATTGTTGTTTCGCTTCATCAGTCGCCAAAGTTGTTCTTATGCCTGTCGTACCGTATGCTCTTGCAGTTTCGGTCGTGCATGCTTTCTTCGCCGCCGTTTTCGGTGCCGTTGTTTCACTTTGTTCAGCAGTTTTTTTCGTCGTCGTTGCGTTTGCAGCCGTCGTTCTTCCGTTGAAATTTACATAACCTGATAAATTGTTGACCACGTCAGTTTCTCACTTTCACATGTTCAAAAGCATTTATTCCGTTTTTTTTGCTACCCTTTTGCTAAAAAACACTTCTTTTTATTGAAAAATTTAAGAAATTGTTACATCTCTTCATAAAAATTTTTCAATTTTATATCCGAACTCTTTCATGATAACATTTCCAACAAAATTAGCAATCTTTTCTTCAAAAATTTTTCCGAATTCTGAATTGTAAAATTCTGATGAAAAAATATCTGTATCTTCTTTTGGCAAGTGCATTTTCGTCAAATATATTTCAAATGGCACTTTGTGTGGCTGGACAAGGTCATTGCAGTCAACTACGACGTAGGCGAATTTTCGTTTTCTGCACAATTTTTTCAATGTCGAATATGTATTTTTGCAGTCCTCGTCGACATCTTCGTCTTTTAAAATTTGCAAAAACAAAATCGGGTTGTCCTTTTTTAATTCATTTCGAAAATTTTTAATTCTGTTTTCGTAAATTTTTACAAGTTTATTTTTTTCGGTATCTTTAAGATATCCTTCGTGACTGAAGTTGATTTTTTCTCCGCTATCAAAGGATTTGCAAAAATCTGAGTAATGTAAATCTTTGAAAAAGTCGACAAAATCATTTTCCAAAAATTCTGTTACGAATTTGGCATTGTGATAATATGCAAAGTCAAAAGGCATTGTCAATCTGCCGCAACTTTTTTGTTTTATCAATTTTTGGCGTGTCAAAACCGTTCTCGGATAACAATTTGGACCGAGAGAAACGATTGAATAAGGTGTATTTTTCAAGGAATTTTTAACGTGCCTTGTGATTTTTTGAATTAACAAATCAAACATTAAACCACGTTCAAGCCTTGTTTGAGACCTTTTGCTCTATCGTATAGTTCAATTTTCATATCGAGGTCTTTAGCCCTTGAGATGACGTAATTTACCAAATCAAGATAGAAATCAGGAATGTGGTTTCTGTTCATTTTGTACCAAACATCTTCGATATCGAGTGCGAGCCAACGGCTTCCTACTTTTCTTGTTTGTTGAATCCAATTTTCAATTTCGTTGATATTGTCGTTGATATGAGGAATTATGATGTATTTCGAGGTCATAAGTCCGTAGCCTTCGGCATTTGCTTGGGCATATCTTTTCATATTCTCGATAACTTTATCGTAGCAATCTACTCTTTTAATTCTCTTATAAGTTTCAGGACAAGACGAATCTATTGATATAACTATATTCAAAGCACCTTCTCTGATTGCGTTTTCGATTGCTGGAGAGAATTTAATCCCTGATGAGTGGATACGCATATTTGTGATGCCGCTTTGTGTAAAGAGGTTAATCAAGTCGTCCAATTCAGGATAAATAGTCGGTTCGCCACCGCCGAATGCGATTTCGCCGCCGTTTCTCAAAAGTCCTCTATCTATCAAGTCCTTTATTGCGGGGACTACGTTGTAAGGAATCAAATGTTCATATTGCGTTTTATTGTTTTCTGCGTAGCAATAAATACATTTGCTGTTGCATTTAATCCAATAGTTGAATTGAAGTCTGTCGATGTAATCTTCATCGTCCCAGTCATTTTCGTAGAGGAACACGCAGCCTTTGCATTGAGGCGTGATATTACCTTTTTTGTGTTCTTCACGCATTTTGCGTTTCATTGCGAAAACTTTATCCCAGTCGACAAGTTCTCCATTGTAATTTTCTTCAATATCGATGTGACCACCGCCTGAATGGCATGTAAAACAGCATGTCGTTAATCTCGTATGCTCAAAATCTACACCGTGTTCTATATATCCGCAACTTTTATATCTCAAAATCCAATTCCTTAAAATATATTTTATACTTAATAAGTTATCATCGTTGAAATTGCTCGTCAAGTTTTTGAAAAATTTCGTTAAAACTTGTAAGTTAAAAATCTATATTATTTCTTGAATATTATCATTGTTGGAAATATAATTATTTTATTGACGGTATTTTTAATTATTGGAAATAAATTCATGAAATATATTAGTTGTAAACATTTAGAACACGGTATTGCGTTTTTCTCGAGAAACATTGAATGTTGCTGTATTTCAAGCCATGAAGGCGGCGGACAAATTGAGTGTGTTCCCGATTATTTTGGCGAACCGATTGATTGGGACAAATTCTTTGAGGAAAGAAGAAAACTCCGTGATTTGCACAAGAGCGGTGAAATTTACAAAAAATGTAAAGGTTGTTATTACCTTGAAGAAAAAGATTGGGATAACGAAGATTATTTCAGTGAAATGCTTATCGGTCACTGGTCACATTGTAACTGCAACTGCATTTATTGCTACACAGATGAGGACAAATATTATTACAACACCCGTGAATTCTATAAAGTTTATCCTGTAATCAAAGACATGCTCGATAAAAACTTAATCAGAAACGGTGGAGAAATTACCTTTGGCGGTGGCGAGCCGACTATTCTTGAGGAATTTGAAGACTTGCTTGGTGCATTCTTATCTCACGGTATCAACAACATCAGAATTCACTCATCAGGTATAAAATTTTCTCCCGCAATTTTCAAAGGACTTGCGGAAGGTAAGGTTACGACAATAATTTCAATTGATTCTGCGTTCCCTGAAACTTACAAAAAAATTAAAAACATCAATGCTTTTGAAAAAGTTCGTGAAAATATTGAAAAATATGCAAAAGCAGAAGGAAAACTTTACGTTAAGTACGTTTTGATGCCTGGATTTAACGACACGTTGGAAGAAATACAGGCGTGGTTGAAGCATTGCCAAGATGCTGGCGTCAAGAAAATTGCCTTCGATATTGAAGATCATTGGTTTAAGGCAAATCGTCACCATATTCCTCAACATATTTACGATTTGTTCGATTATGTCATAAAGAACCATTATCATTATGGTTTGAATGAATATCAACTTTATGAAAGAGCGATGAACCTTCGTGAGGATAGAAAAAAAGACCTCGGAGATGAAGTTTAGTCGTTTCCTATAGGCAGGCAAAGTTTTATGGAAAATATTGATATTAATAATCCTCATACTTTTCTGAGTTGCGATTGGCTCGAACATGGCATAATTTTTGACCATAGCAATATTATTCGAGTTTGCTGCTCCCAGTGTAACGAGGGTGGCGGCAGACCTATACTTGCTTATAATTATCACGGTGAACTTTTGGATTGGGATAAAATTTTTGCTCAAAAAAAAGAAATGCGTGATGTTCAAAGAAGTGGCGAAACTTACTCAAAATGTAAGGGTTGCATACTCCTTCGTGAAGATGAATGGGATGATGAAAATTACATAAAACGATTGCTTTTGACTCATTGGATTGATTGTAATTGCCGTTGTATTTATTGCCCTGCTGTGCGTGACGACGAATTAAAACGAGAAAATAAACATTATGACATTTTACCTGTTTTGAAGGATATGTGTGACAAAAAAGTTTTAGACAAGCACGCATATATTTCCATTGCTGGTGGGGAATCTACGATATATCCGGAGTTTGAAGATATGCTTCATCTTCTTTTAGATTACGGCTGTGACAATATTTTAATCAATTCTTCGGGGATAAAATTTTCTCCTGCAATAGAAAAAGGCTTGAAAAACCATTGTCTTGAGGTTGTTATTTCAATCGATTCTGGTACTCGTGAAACTTACGAAAAAATTAAGTTGGTTAAAACTTATGATGCGGTTTGCGAAAATTTGAAAAGATATGCAGCTGCTCAAGGTGACCAAAGACTTTATCTCTGCTCGAAATTTATTATCGTTCCTGATTATAACGATAATGAAAATGAAATCGAACTTTGGTTGAAAAAATCTCGTGAACTTGGAATTGAACACGTCGCAATCGATATCGACATTCATTGGGTGCAAAAAAACATGAATAATCTTCAAAATGAAAGAAGAATTTATGATTTGATTGTCTATACAAAACAAATTGCAGACAGAGAAAATTTGAAATTGAGATATGATGAAAGAGCATCGATTATGAGAAAAGTTCACCATGTCAAAACGGCTGTTTTTGGTGGCACAATGAGAAAGATGGGAAAAAATGTTTAGATATCACGAAAAATATGATTGCTCAAAAGATTTTATTCCATCGTTTTACAGTTGCCCTTGGATTCAACACGGATTGGTGTTTTTTAGATATAAAATGACGATGTGCTGTTATTGTGGGCATGCAGGCGGCGGTCATACACTCGTCAAAGATAATTACAGTGGTCAGCCGATTAATTGGGAACATCTTTTTAAACAAAAAAAGACCTTCAATCGTTTAGCAAAAAGAGGCTTGATTAACGATAATTGCGTTGATTGTCCGTTTTTACAAAAAAGACCCGCTTCTGATTGGGAGAATGAAGAGGAATATCTTTCAAATCTTTATATCAGTCACTGGGTTGACTGTAATTGTAGATGTGTGTACTGTTTTGAGGCTCAGCACCCTGAAGAATTTCAGTATAAAACAAAACCGTATTCGGTTTTGCCGATTATAAAAGAAATGCTTCAAAAAAATATTTTAAGACGAGGCGGAAGTATTCACTTTGGCGGTGGCGAACCAACTTTGTTGCCTGAATTTGAGGATATTATAAGACTTTTATTGGATTATAAATTTTACGACCTGAGAGTACATACTTCTGGCATCAAATATAGTCCAATTTTGGAACGAGGGGTGCGTGAAGGTCGCCTGAGAGTTGTCGTTTCCGTTGATGCAGGAAATGCTGAAACTTACCAAAAAATTAAGCAAGTTCCTCAGTACGATACTGTTCGTGAAAATGCGAAACGTTATGCTGCTGCACAGGTTCACAGAAAACATGCCTTGACTCCCGAAATTTATATGGACGGCAGCCTTATGGTTGGTACGAAATTTATTATCATTCCAGATGTCAATGATACATTGGAAGAGGTGGAAAACTGGATTATGGCTGATGTTGAGGCTGGTATTCGTACGACGATTATTGACCTTGAGGAAAATTGGTTCAAGGCTCACGAGCAGGATTTGCCCCAAAGTATTTTTGATTTTGTTTACGAAATCAAAAAATTGTCCGATAAATACGGTACCCACTTTGAAATGTATGAGCGTGTCGAAAATATGATTAAAGAAAATCCGGAGAAGGCACCTTGGTATGCTCAGGAATTAGCATAGTTCGTTTTTCTCGTTGAGTTTCTCCGAGTTGATAATTCGCCGCAAATTCACTGTCTTTCGTGATTTGTTCTTTCAATTCCGACAAGGATTTGAACGGTCTTTCTTCACGAATTTTTGCAATGGGTGAAACTTTTACGATATTGCCGTATAAATTGCCTGAAAAATCTAATAGGTGAACTTCTGGAACAGCAATGATATCACCCATTTCAACAGTTGGGCGAAGTCCATAATTCATCACGCCACGATAATTTTTTCTGTTTGTCGAAACGATTACAAAATACACTCCACGTTCAATTTTTATAAGTTCTTCAGGATAGATTAAATTTGCGGTTGGAAAGTTAATCGTTCTGCCGATTTTTCTCCCGTGAATTACAGGAGATTTGATGTAAAATCCGTAGCCAAGAAGGTCTCTTGCAAGTTCAAAGTTTGAGTTTTTAATTGCATTTTTTATTGTTGTTGAACTTATGAGGGTGTTTTTCGTTGTGATTGGCGGAACTTGGAAATATTTGAAGCCAAAATCTTCTGAATATTTTTTGAGCAAATCAGGGTTGCCTTCTCCTCTCAAACCAAAGGTGTGGTTAAAACCTGTTGTAATTGCAACTGGTTGAAAATACGGAAGGATAACGTTTTCGAGGTAATCTTGTGCCGTCATTTTTGCAAAATCTTCATTAAAATCGAGCAAAAATACATAATCAACCCCGAGCCTGTTCAACATATTTAATTTTTCGTTAAACTCTAAAATATTCTCGTTTTTAACGCCGGTGAAGGTCTCTCTTGGGTGCTTGCGGAAAAGGATTACACCCGATTGAGTGTTGTAAATTTTTGCACATTTTACGGCATTTTTTATAACAACGGCATGACCTGTGTGTATGCCGTCAAAAAATCCCAAAGCAAGGGATAAACCGTGAATATGTGACAATCCGCCTATAACTTTCATAGTTTGATTATATATTTATTTTGTAAAAAAGTCGATAATTTATTCAATCGGTGTATTTTTGTATAAAAATTATTATGTTAAAATAGTTTTTGTAGCGAAAATTAATCGCAAATATTTGGTACGAGTAAATAAAGTCAGATAGCATGAACCTTTTAAAAAAAGAAAAAAAAGCATTAAAAAGAGAATATAACCAGTTAAGAGCAAAAAAAATTCCACAAATTCAACTAACTTGCCACTTGGAATTAAATCCTTCTCACGAGGCGGAACACCTTCATTGGGGTGCTTATGTTGATAAAGATAAAAGCGTGTTTTTTAGGTTCGCAACTTTTTCTGACGCAAAATCTGTTACGGTAGAAATAAAATCTACTCATAAAAGAGAAATAAAATATTTGCCTCTTGAAAATAAATGCAATGGCGTTTTCGAATTGCGAGTAAATTCTAAAATTGCTAAGGCTGGCGACAGATACAGATTTGTTATTGAAAGACCAAATTTGCCGACGAAACGTGTTCGTGACCCGTATTCTGCATTGCAGGAGAAATTCAGCGTTTGGTCGATAATTTTTGACCATCACAAATACAAATGGCACGATGAAAGATGGCAAAACGGTAAAAATCCAGCCAAAGTCAGCAGACTTGCAGGCCCTTTGAGAAAAATGGCACCCGTTGGTAGTTTGCGAATTTACGAGGTGAATATTCCCTCTTTGACCGAAAAAGGTACATATATTTCTGCAAAGACAAAGTTCAAACAGGCTGCATCATTGGGTTTCAACGCTGTTCAAATCATGCCCGTCGAGAATTGTTTTTCGTTCAACTGGGGCTATGACGGGGTAGATAAATTTGCTCCGAACAACACTTATGGTACGCCAGATGACTTGAAGGAATTAATTGATTACGCTCATTCGCTCAATTTGAACGTCATTATGGACATTGTCCCGAATCATTTTGGACCTGATATGGTTGATGTTAACAATGCTGGACCATATACAGATGGTTGTAACGAATTTGGCTTGAAATTCAATTATGAAGGCGATAATTACGAGCACGCAAGAAGATTTATCGTCAATGCTGCTTTAAATTGGCTTGTTAACTATCATTGCGACGGTTTGAGATTTGATTTGACGAAATATATGAATTCTGACTACACGATGAAAATGATTGCGGCTGAGTTGCATTATCACGTTAATGATGCGTTTTTGATTGCAGAAGATGCAAGAGAAAATGATGAAAGGGTTACAAGTCCTTTTCCGATAGAAGAAAAGGCTGAAAATCTTAGAAATCACAGATATTTCATAAGCAAAATTATGGCAAATGATTGTTCGCTCGATACTTTGAATTTCGATTCTGAGTGGGATTTTCCGTACCATAAGCAAATTGCTGCTTTGATGCTCGAGTATTGGAACGGTTATCCGAAAAGCATTTCATCATTTGATAGAGTTGTCAGAAATTCTAAACATCGTGTAAAATATGCAATGAGCCACGATGAAATCGGAAATATCGATGGCACAAGACTTATCACGAAAATTTTTGCAAAACAAATTGATATTTACAAAAATATTCCGAAAAATTATAAACATAGACGGGAACAAGAGTTTGCACATGTTTCGCATTCGATTTTGAAAAAACTTATGACTGGTGAACTCGAACAAATGTCAGAGACTGAGTTTGCAGAATTTGCAAAACAAAATTACTTGTCATTAAAAACGACCGTTCCATTTTTGAAACAGGCTTATCGTAAGTCGTTGAAGATGTTTAGGCTTGCTATTGCAACAACCTTCTCAAGTCCGGGGCCGAAAATGGTATTTCAAGGGGACGAATGGGGAGAAATGACCTATTTTAAATTCTTTAGAGAATTTTCTTCGGGCTACGAAAAATACCTTGAAACAAAAGGTTATAAACCGGGGATTGACGCTTTGTTGGATTCTAAAATAGGAAGTATTCATTATTGCAAAAAATACGTCAAAGACCTTTATAATACCGGAAAATTGATGAAAGATTTAAATAAAATCAATGCAAATTATCACGCTTTGCAAGATGGAGAAATTGTCGATACGGTTTCGCACCCGATTTCTTGGGTTCATGCTGCTGATTGCAAATCTTGTGATGATGAAGTTTATACAATCAAGAACTTTTCTGACGTTTCATATTTGCAAAATTATAATATCAAATTTCCAGCAGGCAAATGGAGAGAAATTTTGAATACGGATAGCCCTAAATATGGTGGAGAGGGGCATTTCCTCAATTCGGAAAAACTTGTCTCCGATGGTAATACCCCTCTGAAAATTTCATTGCCTAAATATGGTGCATTATTTTTTAAGAAAATTGATTAATTTTCACCGTTTGCTTCTTCAGCAAGTTGTGCTTCCGTAACTTCTGCAACGTAGTCTGCAACTTTATCGAACTCTTCATCGCTTTCAATTTTTTCGAAGATGAAGTCTTCGCCGTCTTGTTTTAATCTCATAATTACGACTTTATCCCCAGGTTTTGAAGGATTAGCGGGGTCAAAGCCTTCTACGGGGTATAAAAGACCGTATTCAACTTCGTCTAATTCAACGATGTCGATTAATTCGAATTTGACGTGACGTCCGTGTTCGTCGATTGTTTCAATGATGTTGTCATTATTTGTGCTGTTTGCCATTTTGACCTACTTTCTGTCTAAATACTGTTGTAATATTATACATGCACTTTCTGTATCCACAAGCCCTTTGTTTTTTGTATATTTTTTTCCGACAGTTGCAAGATTGTGTTCTGCCTGACGGCTTGTGAGTCTTTCGTCCTCAAAGACGATTTCATATTCATCTTCAAAATTCTTTGCAAAGTTCATACAATCTTCCGCTTGAACTCCGATTGTTCCGTTCATGTGCTTTGGCAAGCCAACTACGATTGTTTTTGCGTTGTAATTTTTGCAAAGATTTTTAATATTGTCAATAGCCTTGTCCTCTGGAGTGCGGCTGATTGCTGGAATGGGCGAAGCAATTATCCCTAACGGGTCGCTTACGGCGATTCCTATTCTTTTTGTCCCGACATCAAGGCATAAAACTCTTATCATTGCTCTGTTACCCACTTTTCTTCAATTTGACTGATGAGTTTATCCACCGTTTTCATATCGATTTCTTTCGATTTTTCTTCTTTTCGGCGGAAAATATTTGTCGGAAAGCGAAATTCTTTGTGATGTTGTTTTTCGTTGAAAAGATACTCATAGATGCTCTTTTTAATCATTTCCTCTTTCATTTCACGTTTGAGTTCTTCGTTATACAAAACTGAGTAAAGAATTTTTGCATAATCTGTAAAATCAGTGTAACCAAAGAGATAGCAGGTTGTTATGATATTCTGTAACATCAATGCATCCGTTTCTTCTGTCCAAATTTTGTCGAATGAATTTTTTATCGCCTCTTCGACATATTCGAACGTCAAGTTTTCCTGATTTATAAAATCGTCAATTAAATCTTTAAATTCGTCATTATCTTTTGGGGTGAAAAACCACTTGTCGAGATAGTTTGTCGAGTATAAAAGATTTACGATTTTTTTGTTTAATTGAATGGGGGTAATATTTTCGTGAACCCATTCGAGTTCGTTTTGTTCCATCGGTTCGATGTCGCACATTAACATTGACCAGCAAATGAATTCGTATTTCATCGTTTCTCGTCTTGTTTTGGTCAAATCAAGTGCGTTGTTTAATAAAGTTTTGCAGTATTCCGGCGAAACCTCAAATCTGATTTCGTCTTTTGAAAATCTTAGTGCAATTCTTTCAAATTCTTGTTCAGAAAGATTGAAAAATCCGAAAGAATCAACTATTCCGTAGAGTTTGCTGACTACGAGTGAAAACATCATCAACGAACCATCGGCACGTTTTCTTGAGAAAATAAAACCTTGGTTATAGTGACCATCCGGAACACCCGTGTAACATTTGTAGGGTGTGGATTCAGACATAACTTTTTTGTAAAAAATATCGGCAGCCTGTTTTGTTGCACCAGCAAGTTTTAACATATTCAAACTTTTTTTGCACGCTGTTCTGACGACATCGTCATCGGTAATTAAGTGCAAAAATTCAAGTCCGTCAATTGCAAGCGGCGACTTTGTTTCGCCCAAAATATCAATTGTTTTTAATAAAACATCTTGTGGGTAATCGGCGTATAAAATCGGGGCTAAAATATTCGCAAGGTTGTTGCCTGTGTAATCTTCCGCAAGCGAGTTTATCAAAAGCCCTTTGTCCTCTGTTTGTAATGCAGCGAGAAAATCTAAAAAGTCTATTTGTGTTTCGGGGTTAACAACTGCGTGCTCAAGAAGTTTTTCGGTATCGTAGTTGATGATTGCTTCTGCATCATTCAAATATTCAAAAAATTCTTGATAGTCGATATCTTTGCCGACAGTTTTGAAAATTTGTATTAACTGATATTTAAGAATATCAGGTTCATTTGGCGATTCTAAAACATTCATCGCCATTTCTTCAAACTTATCTCTTGGAATAAATTCGATGCAAACTGCACGGAGAATGTCGGTGTATTTGTCCTCATTTTGTTTGGACATTTCTTTGCAGAGGATTTCGAACATCGTTTTGAAATCGTCAATTTCACGAAATTCCTTCGTTTTTTCTATAAAAACTTCGAAAGAAAGTCTTGCATCTGCTTTTAAATCCGATAAAACGGGGAGCATTTTTGCTCTGATTTGAAGTTTGTTCAAAGCCATTATTTGATTTTACTCCAAAAACTGTCTAAAATAGCCTGAGCCTCGCCAGAGGGCATTCTATCTTCCATAATTAAATATTGAACGGCAATCATTGTACATTCTGAACAAATGTTAACACCGGGGCCTTGAACCATTTTTAAGACTTGGGTATTTGGTCTGCCGCAAAAACTGCAAAATACAGGTTCGGGCAAATTACTGTCATTGCCTGATTTTTCAGTCTTTGGTTTTTCTGCTTTAACTTTATTTCTTGCTCCTGAAAGTGATACGATTTTTTCTTCTTCGCTCATAATTTACCCTCTTTGTTAAGCATATTGTATCGTAAATTTAATATTATTGCAAAAAAAATAAAAATTTACTAAAATATACAAATAGACAACTTTGGTGGAGATATTTTTATATGCAAAAAACATTATTAATAATAGGTATTCTTGTCGTGACTTTGTTTTCAACGGCTTGTGTGAATAAATTTGCAGTTCAAGAGTTGAACAACAATGCGAAAGCAATGATGGCAGAAGGCCGTGTTGATGATGCTATTGCAAGACTAGAGTCAAGTATTGACTTGGACGAAAGAGTTTTCGAAACTCATTACAACCTTGCGGTTGTTTATATTCAAGCAAAAAAATATGACAAGGCGATTAAATCACTTGAAAAAACTATTGAGTTAAATCCTGATTTCGCTGATGCTTATTACTCAATGGGTGTTGCTTATGAGGATAAGGCTGTTGATATTATTAATGGCGAAGTTAAAGATGAGGACGGCAACGTTAAAGAGGCTGATGAAAATGTTGCTGAAGATACAGAAACCAAAAAAGAATTGACAGATGCTGAAAAAACTCAAATTTGCGATTATATGACAACTGCAATCGATTATTATAATAAATATTTGTCAAAAGAATCAAATTCTGATGACAAAGATAAGGTAAATGAAAAGATTGAATCTTTGAATAAAGACTTAGTAAAATACAGTGTTGAAACACCTTCTGATGTAAAGGTCAGATAGATGTTTGCGGCAGGTGAAAGGGTTGCTTTTTATCTGTTCGGCAGACCTGTTATGAAATACGGAATTACAATGGGAACTGCGATTGCAGTTTCCGTTTTCGTTTTGGGCAAAATTAGAAAAAAACATTACCCCGATGTTATTTCTGAGGATATTCTTTATGATTTGTCGTTTTGGCTTATAATCGGTGGAGTTTTGGGGGCAAGATTGTGGTATGTTTTGCTCAATTTGGGATATTATGTTTCTCACTTTGGTGAAATTTTTGCAATCAGTCAGGGCGGAATTTCTATACAGGGTGCGATTATTGGCGGAGTTTTGACAGGATTTATTTATGTGAAAAAACACCATTTGTGTTTTTCAAAACTTGCCGATATGTTTGCGTTCGTTTTGCCAATAGGACAGGCTATCGGTCGATGGGGAAACTTCTTTAATTCCGAGGCTTTTGGAAAACCTTGCGACTTGCCGTGGAAGTTGTATATTCCTCAGGCGAATAGACCCGAGCAGTATTTTTATGATGAATATTTTCACCCGACATTTTTGTATGAATCGATTGCGAATGTTGTTATTTTTTTGATATTGTATTTCGTTTTGAGAAAAAAATTTGAAAACAAAAGCGGTGCAATATTTTGTTGTTATTTGATTTTGTATTCGATTGTAAGATTTTTCATTGAATTTGTGAGGGTTGATAGCGTTTTGAATATCGGAACAATTCCTGTTGCGGTGTTGGTTGCCGTGATATTTACCATTGTTGGTGGATTTGGACTGTTCAAGATTGTGAATAAAAATTGATTTGTTGCGATAAAAGTCAATCAAGGATATAATGAGATTACTATGAACAAAAAGTTGGTTTGGTTTACCGAAATTTTTATATGGGTGATAGTATTTCTCGCTTTAATTTTCGGCTTTACATATTCATTTGCCACTGCAAAATTGAAAAACCACAGTTACTATATGTTTTTTAAGGACGTTGACGGACTTTCGAAAGGTTCGCCTGTTCGAATGATGGGATATCACATCGGTCACGTTCAAGATGTTAAGGTGTTTCAGAACAATATTTTTGTTTCTTTTATTGTTACGGAGAAAAACATTTATATTCCGTCGGGTGCGGTTGCGAGGGTAGAGTTTTACGGACTTGGCGGTTCAAAATCTTTAGAAGTTTTTCCACCTAAAGAAAAATTGACGGATAAAGAAGTTATCATTTCAAAAGACCCATATAGAGTTTCAGATTATTATGCTCAGGGGCAAAAGATTAACTATTTGCTTGAAAATATGATGACGAATACGGGCATAATGTTGGACGAATTTATAGGCAGTGGGGTTACTGTTCCGATGATTAAGGACGCTGCTCGGCATGTCAATAATGTGGTACAATCTTTTATAGAAGGTGAAAATGACATTATGAAAAAGATGTCTGTTCCATCTTCTGATAATGAAATTATAAATGATGAAGAAGAAAATTCCTCGGAAGGAGTTAGTAAATATGACGACAACGTTAGTGAATGATCCTAATACAATAGTTTGTGAACACCCATTGTGTCACCAAAATTTGACAATTATCAGAGATAAAAATTCAAGTTCGGAACTTTTTAGAAATGCAGTTCGTAGATTGACATATTTATTGTTATATACGGCAACACAAGACCTCGAAACCGAAGAGGTGACAACTGTTACACCGATGACAGAGTGCAAAACTCAAGTTCTTAAAAAAGATGTGAAAATTATTCTTGCTCCGATTTTGAGAGCAGGTTTGATTTTTTCTGATATTGCAAGTGAAGTTCTTCCGACAGCAAGTATTCGCCACATCGGTATGTATCGTGACGAAAAGAGTTTGAAGCCTGTTTGGTATTATGACAAAACTCCGATTATGTTTGACGATCCGCAAAAAACAATAGTTTTCATTCTCGACCCGATGATTGCGACAGGAAATTCTGCACTCGATTGCATAAAACTTTTTGCAAGCAAAAGAATCCCAGTTAAAAATATCAGATTTGTAAGCCTTATCGCTGCTCCAGAGGGACTTTCGAAGATTAGAAAAAACTTCCCTGACTTGAAAATCACAACGGCACATGTTGATGAAACTTTGAGCAAAACCGGCTACATTATTCCTGGTTTGGGCGATGCTGGTGACAGAATTTTCAACACGGTAGAAAATTAATGTTCTATTTTGACGATTTTTTCGGAAAAAAAGTGCTAAAATCAACACTTTTAGAAGGTTGTGAACATTTTTTTACGACAAGGGATTTTCCTCTTTTTCAAGGGACAAGAGAGGATTTGACGGCTATTGCGGAAAAAAATGTTGGCTTTTTGATTGAAAAATTTGATATCAATAAAAACTCTCTTTATCGTTGCAAACAGATGCACACGGCGAATGTCGAGATTGCAGATGGGGAAGAAAATTTCTTTGATAATACTGACGGTATAATCCTCACAAAGCCAGATACTGCAACGTTTTTGAACTTTGCTGATTGTATTCCGATAATTTTGTACGACCCGATTGAAAATATCGGAGGAGTTGTTCATGCAGGTTGGAGAGGTACTGCGGCAAAAATTCAGCAGCGAGCAGTTAAAATCCTGACCGAAAAAGGTTCTAAGCCCGAAAACATTAGAGCCGCAATCGGTGCAGGTATCGGCAAATGTTGTTTTGATGTAAATGAAGATGTTTTTCTGAAAATATTTGACGGAGTCGACGAAACCCTTGCAAAATCTGCTTATTCATTTGATGATAAAAGCGGAAAATATTTTGTCGACTTGAAAGAAGTGAACAAAATTCTTTTGAATGAAATGTCTGTCCACAAGGTTGACGTTTCGGGCTATTGCACTTCTTGCAGTAATGATGTATTTTTCTCATACAGAAAAGAAAACGGCGATACCGCAAGACATTCCGCCGTATTAAAAATTAGTAAAAAGGATAAAAAATGCAAATTATAGATACAAACGTTTTAATTCCTCAAATTATTGATAAAATTATGGATTTTTTAAGCCACGATGTTGGTTTACGCAAGGACTTTTTTGATTTTACGCAGTTTGAAGCGAAAAAATTATCACAAGACGAAAAACGAGCAAGAACGCTGATGTATCTTTCATCACGCAGAGTTTCTGGCAAATCGGTTTACGATTATTATTTGTCAAAAAATCTTAACCTTGTACAAAAAGAACTCGTCGTTGTTGATGCCTTGAAAAATGCTTTTGGCGGTGTTTTCGAGGTTAAAAAGGTTTATAAAGACGGTTTCGAACTTTATAGCATAATCAATGAAAAAATATACGAAGTTAATGCAATGAATACAATGATTGCTTTTCGTGGTGCTTATGTCGGTTCGTATTTGTATTGTTGCCTTTGCAAAATTGAAGGTCAATTCTACGTTTTCGACGTCAGAGCGATTACAGGGGCTGACAAGGTCGGTGGTGCAAACCGTTATGCCATAAGCAAAATCCTTGAAAATCCAGATGTTGTATTTTTTGACAACGATGAAAAACTTTCCGAAATCAAAGAGCAAATTGGAAATTTTGAGAAAAAATTCCAAGAATGTTTCAACTCAAATGAAGTAATCACGACGAATAAATTTGCAGACGAAATCATAAATTCCTTCAACGACTACTGCGAAACTGGAAATGACGAAATTAAAAAGATTGTTGAAAAAGGACTTGCAAAACCTGAAAAATATTCGTATTTCCCCACAAGTGATTTTAATTTTACAAATGAAAATTTTGCAAAAAAATCTATCGCAGGTTTTTCTGCTCAAGGAAGCACCTACGATGTAGGTATTATTTTTATCGAAGGTTCAGGTTTGTTTGCTATTCCGTTTTTCGGTACATTCTGTCAAATCTTCGAAAGAGACGACTACAAAAGCGTTCCGAACTACGACCAGTGCCTAAAAAACTTTTTGAATAACGATAAAATCTCGAGCATTGTGTTAACTTACGTTGCGAAAAAATATCCGAATTTCGTTGATAGAGTGAATGAAATCGAGGGTTTCAATTTGTCTTTTGAACAAATTTTAAGAAGATTTAAACCTCACAACCTCGGAAAGCCAGTCATTGCCCCCGCTTCGATTTTATATTCTTCAAAAGTTTTCGCTCAAATTATGACAAAAGAGGTCGAAAAAGAAGAAAAAGAATCCCAACCGAAAATTCCAAAAGTTGGTCGAAACGACCCCTGTCCGTGTGGTAGCGGCAAAAAATACAAAAAATGCTGCATGGCTAAAAACGAAGAAATTGAATAAAAATAAAACGTTGCTCAAAAGGCAACGTTTTTTATTGTCCATCTTTTTCAATGCCTGAAAGCAGTTGCATAACGTGGTTTTCGCCCTCACAGTACGGGAACATCGAACGACCTTTGTCCAAAATATATCGAACTAAATCTACAATTCTTCGATTTCCTTCGTGGCGGTGGGATTTAAGCCAAATATTTTCAACTGAGAGCATAAGCATTTTTATGCCAATTCTATCGCAAGTTTCGAGCCACAAATCCGCTTCACGTTTCATATCGTTGTACCCAGGACAAATGATGTATTTGCTGATGACGTTGTAATTTTCAGCCTTTTTTGAGGCATAACGGCTCATATTTTCGATGACAGTGTCGTATGCGTCAATCCCTTTTATCATCGCAAAAGTCTCTCTTCGTCCGCTGTCGATTGAGTTTTGAACGTTGACAGCACCCATTGAGACCCCTTTTTCGATTACGGGAGAATATTTTATTGCGGAAGTTGGTATGCTGATGTTGTCGAATCCGTGGTCAAGAAGGTAATTTATCAGTTCTTCAAATTCCTCAAGCATCGTCGGTTCGCCGCCGCCAAATCCGATTTGTCCACCAGGAACAAAAATTCCACGCTCAACCATATCTCTGATTATGGGCATTACGTTATAACTTTTTAAAGTATTATATTTATGTTTGTCATCGTGTGTGTAACAATATACGCAATCGCAGTTGCAGCGTGTAAAATGGTCAAAAATCACACTCTTGATGTGATTTCCTTCTTCCCAGTTGTCTTTTCTTAAAAATACACAATCCGTACATTCTTTGACGGTCTGACCTGATTTTTGTATGTCACGATAGTGATTTTTGAGTTTCCAAAATTCTTCCCAATCGATTGGAGAACCGTCAAAATCACGCTTGAGCATTATGTTTCCGCCACCAGGACAACTTACATAACAACATTGCATGATGTTTGAGCCGTAAACTCCGACATCAAAGTCCATTCCGTTTTCAAGCCATTCGCAACTGATGTATTCAGACATTAATTGTCCCCGTCATGATAGTTACAATTTAAGAGTTTACAAGACTTTCCACACATTGCAATTTTGCTTCTGATTCTCTCTGCCGCCATACCGTTCCAGATATTTTGTGGCAAAGTTGTAATCAATGAGCCTATCGGGTCGAATGAAAAACATACTCTCACGCTGCCATAAGGGTCTATTAAGAAATTGTAATGACCGATTTGACAACTTGCTTCTGTTTCAACAGCAGCCTTGTCGGGGTGAAGTTCTGCATAAGGTCTGTTTATAACCTTTTTGATTAAGTCAGGATTGATTTTGTCCTCAACTTTTCTGTCTTTGTTATCAAAAATGTTCGGAACAATGTCCTCCACAATCATCGTTTTGAACGAAAGTTCGCTTTCGTCAGGCGTTTCAGAGTTTACTATCAAATCCTTGAACGCCAATAATTGCTTGTTGCTGTTGTAAATCAAGTATCCTTGCGATTTCAAATCAATCAGTTTATTTATGGCATCGACGGTTTGTTGTTTCATTTCGTCAAACATTTTAAGACTTTCTTGTTGGACGTTATGTGCCGTGAAGAAAGAATTTCCGCCATCTAATAGTTGATAATTTATCCCGATACCGTTTTGGTGTGCAAATTCTGCCAGAGGCACCATTTCCGTAAGATTCGAGGGCATAATTACTGCCGCAATAAGGATTGTTTTGCCTGCATTATATTTTCTATTTAAGTAAGAAAGATTTTGAATAACGTCGCTGGTGATTTTGAACGCATCTTTTCTTCCTCGAGAATCATTGTGAATTTTTGGGTTTTTAACGGCATTTAAAGAAATAGTAATGTCCGTAAATCCTGATTTTATAACATCTTCGCACTTATTTTTGAGAGCAAGACCATTTGTGATGACCTTAGGTTGTAAGCCAATTTCTGCTGCGTAATTTGCAATTTCGAGCAAATCTTCCCTCAAAAACGGTTCCCCGCCTGTAAAAATAAAATCAAACGTTCCGAGCCATTGCTGCAAAGATGACAAAACGAACTTCCAATCATTTGTTGAAAGTTCTTCATATTTGTATTCGGACGGAGATTGCCAGCCATTGCAGGTTGCACAATGTGACTGGCATCTGTCCGTTATAGCAAATGCAAAATAACGGGGTAATTTCTCCATCGTTATCTCCGATTAGTAATCAAGGTTTACTTGTGAGAACAATACAACCTTGTTCTTTCCTCTTTTCTTAGCGTTGTACAAAGCGTGTTCAGCGTATCTGATTAACGTGTTTGCATTTTCGTCAACGTTTTCGAGGAACGGGAACGATGAAATACCTCCTGAAATTGTAATCGGGTGTCTTTCTTCTTCGCCAGCAGGAATGAATTCCATTTTTTCGATTTCACGTCTAAATCTTTCTGCGAAGATAAATGCGTTTTCTTCTTTTGTGTTCGGAAGAATTACAATGAATTCTTCGTCGCCGTATCTTGTCAAGATATCTTCTTTTCTGATGAATCCTGAGAGCATTTCAGCGATTTTTTTAAGAAGAACGTCGCCCCAATCATAGCCATACATATCGTTTACGACCTTGAAGAAGTCGATATCGAACAAGATGCAAGAAAGTTTCGTGCCATATCTTCTTGCACGAGAAATTTCTGCTTCCAAACGTTCTTGAAGGAATCTTCTGTTGTGCAAGCCCGTGAGTTCATCCGTTGTAGAAACGAGGGCGATTTTTTCACGAAGTTCTTTCAATCTTGTGAAGTTACGAAGTCTGATTTTTAATTCAAGTTCGTTTGCTGGCTTAAAAATATAATCGTAAACGTCACCTCTGAGTTTCAAGTTTTCATACATTTTTTCCGAATAAATCAATGTCGGAACGGGAAGTTTAACAACCATTGAGATTTCTCTCAATTTTTCTTCTGGAATATCCAAAATAATAACCGACGGGTTGTATTTTTCTGCTTCTTTTAATTCATTGATGCTTTTAACTCTTACATCATAATCATCTGAATCTTTCAATGTAAATTGAATTTCTGATGAAGGTCTGTCGCTAAAAATAATGACGTTTCTCATAGATTTCTATCCTTTGTTACATTTCTATACATTTGTATTATAAGTTTATTATACTAAAAAAACGTAAATATTCCAAATATTTCATAGTTTTTTACATATTATTTCATCTGGCTGTACGATAGAATAATTTACAAAGTTGTTCTACTATACAATTTGTTGTATAGTAGATTCATGACCTTGGGGGAATTAAGTGCATCAGTTGCAAAGTAATAGTGATGAGTTGGATTTTTTGTTCAATCATCGGAAGGGTTTTATTTCTGTTCCTATGAAACAATACAATTTGAAATACGATGAACAACGTTATACAAGACCTGCTTACAAGCCAGTTTTGGTTAGACCAGCAAGACTTGTAAATACAACAAAAACAATTAAAAAACCAAAAAAGAAGAAGTTTAATTTTTCTATGTTCGTTACGGTGTTGCTCATGGCAGCATTCGTTTATTGTTGTGTAATGCCGTTTTCGTATAAGTATTTTTTGACCCCAGTTTTTCAAAATCCTGAAAAATCATCATTCAACGTAAAAGTTGAAGATATTTATTCTCCAACGTCAGCATATTTGCATAACAATGATTTTATGGGTTCAAGAATTTTGTCCGGTGCAGAACAAGATGCTCCTGATATGATGGAATTGAACTTGACTGACGAAATGGTCGGAGTTGAAAATACAATTAAGGCTATCGCAGCGGAATACCCAAATGTTCACGGTTCAGTTTTCGCTTGGGATTATGAAACTGGCAAATATGTTTCATATAATTCTGATGAAACTTTCCCTGCTGCAAGCATCATTAAACTCCCAGTATTGTTACAGTTGTTCCGTTCTATGGAATTTGGTCAAAGAACAATCGATGAAAAAATGACTTTGACAGATTTCTATCGTGCAGAAGGTTCAGGCGATTTGCAGTTCCAAAAAGAAGGAAATCAGTATTCTTTAGACTCTTTGGCAAGAAAAATGATTGAAATTTCTGACAATTCGTCAACAAACATGCTTATGTCCTCAATCGGCGGAATGAGCGATGTTAACAGAGCTGTCAGAGCTTGGGGTTTGCAACATACGCAAGTCAACAACTGGCTTCCTGATATGAAAGGTACAAATTACACAACGACAGCAGACTTGGCAAGAATGCTTTATAACATTGGAAACGATGAATTCTTGTCAGCAGATTCGAGAGAAAAAATCCTTGATTATATGGGACATGTTAAGAATAACAGATTGCTCGTTGCTGGTTTAGGCTCAGGTGCAAAATGTTGGCACAAAACAGGTGACATCGGTCACATGCTCGGTGATGCTGGCATTGTTAGAACTGCAAGCGGACACAAATACATCGTTGCAATTATGGCAAAACGTCCTTACAACAACCCTAATGGCAAAGATTTCGTTGTAAGAGCATCAAATGCTGTTTATAACGCAATGGAAAGTAGAAACTTGAACTAAAAATAAAAATTTTACTAAAAAAAGACCGTCATTGAGGCGGTCTTTTTTTTGATTTTTTATATAAAGAAATTACCGTTGTTATTGTCAGTGTTGATTACTTCACCAGCAGAAGCGAAAAACCCTGAATTCGCTGATTCGTATGTTTCGTCAGTGCTAAGAAGTGAACGTTTCATATCGACATTTTCATCGATATCGTTTTCGATGTTTTTAGCCCGTTGTTCAAGAGTTTTTCTCATATATCTTCTGTGGTAAAATTTTGACAATAAACTCATTTTTTCTCCTGTTTAAGTTTTGATTTTTATCATCACTTTACAGATTTTAACATAAAATCGATAGTTTTTTCAAATTTGTAAACTTTTAAAGTATAATTGAAACAGGTGATAAAATTTGAAAAATTCTAAACTAACAATAATGATATTTGTGGCACTGGTAGCGGGCATTTTGGTCGGTTGGCTTTTTCCGTCTGTCGGTGCAAAGATGCAACCTTTAGCAACCGTATTCTTAAATATGGTTAAGATGATTATTGCTCCATTGTTGTTTTCTGTTTTGGTAACTGGGTTATCTGGACACGGAAACATTCGTTCTTTGGGACGATTGGGGCTTAAAACGCTGATTTACTTTGAAGTTGTGACGACAATCGCATTGTTTATCGGTTTGTTTTGGGGACACATTTTCAAGCCGGGAGAAGGTTTTACAGTAAATCAATCTCCTGAAATGTTGTCGGTTGTTTCAGGTATGGCAAAAACGGATATGGGCGGCAGCACTTGGGATATCGTGTCGAATATCTTGGTTCATGCTTTCCCGACAAGTATTGTTCAGGCTATGGCAACGGGTGATTTGTTGCAAATTGCTGTGTTTGCTATTTTCTTTGCCATTTCTGTTTGTGCAATCGGTCAGAAAGCGAAGCCTGTACTTGATGTTTTGAAGTCAATGACAGACATTATGTTCAAGTTTACTGAGTTTGTAATGTTGTTTGCTCCGATAGGTGTTTTCGGTGCAATCGCACACACAATCGCTGTTAACGGCTTGGGCATTATGGCAAATTATGCAAAAATTATTTTTGCATTGTATTCAGCACTATTTGTGTTCTTGTTTGTTGTTTTGACGACTGTCTGCAAGTTCTGTCATGTTCCGCTTTTAGGATTGTTGAAGGCTCTTCGAGAACCTGCACTTTTGGCGTTTACGACTGCAACTTCAGAATCAGCTTTGCCTAAGGCGATGAAGATTATGGAAGATTTCGGTGTTCCTAAGAATATCGTCGGATTTGTTATGCCAACCGGTTATACGTTTAATATGGACGGCAGCACGTTATATCTTTCGTTGGCGGTACTTTTCGCAACTCAGATTGCAAATGTTGAGTTAACGATTAGCCAACAGTTGATGATTATGCTTGTACTTATGGTTACAAGTAAAGGTATGGCTGGTATTCCTAGGGTTACACTCGTTGTTTTGGCTGGCGTTTTGACAAGTTTCAATTACCCGTTGATTGGGGTTGCGATTTTGCTTGGTATTGACCAAATTTTGGATATGGGTAGAACAACCGTTAACCTCATCGGTAACTGCGTTGCGACTGTTGCAGTTGCTTGTTGGGAAAATGAATTTGACTATAATAGAAATAGAAAATATTTGGGACTTTCGCCGAAGAAATTCCGTCCGCTTGGATTCTTCAAATATAAACTTTTATTGAAGAAAAGAGCAGAAAAATACGGTAAACAATCGGCATAGCCTTTCGGGTATTGGTTTTTCTTGTTAAAAAAGTTATTTTCATTGTATGAAAATTGTATTTTTTGATGTGAAAAATTATGAAAAATCTTATTTTGAGAAAAATTTAGATTTTAAAAATAACGAAATTTTGTTTTTTAACGAACCATTGTTGCAGGCTTGTGGGCTGAGTGATGAGGTTTTGTCGGCAGAAATTCTTTCTGTGACGGCGTTTTCGAGACTAAGTGCAGAAGTTTTGGAGAAATTTAAAAATCTGAAACTTGTCACGACACGCTCGGTGGGATTCAGCCATATTGATAGAAAATATTGCGAAAATCGTGGAATCGAAATTGCCATAACACCGCACTATGGTGATAATACCGTTGCTGAGTTTGCTTTTGCTCTTTTATTAAATTTGATTAGAAAAGTTCATTTTGCAATTTCAGAAATTAAATACGGTGGTGATGACGGAAAGTACGAAGGCGTCGAACTTTTCGGCAAAACGATTGGTATTATCGGGGTCGGTTCGATTGGTATGCAGTCCGTTCGAATTGCACATGGCTTTGGCATGAAAATTTTGTGTAACGATTTGTTCAAAAATACTTATATCGAGCAAAAATACCATGCTGACTTTGTCGGCATTGAAACTTTGTGTCAAAATTCTGATTTTATATCGTTGCATGCTCCTTATACCGAACAAAATTACCATTTGTTTGATGAAAAATTATTCGGAATGATGAAGCCGAATTCTTATCTCATTAATACCGCAAGGGGCGAATTGATTGACACTAAGGCTCTTTACAAGGCACTTACCGAAGGTAAAATCAAAGGTGCAGCACTCGATGTAGTTGAGTGTGAGGAGTTGTTTAACCCTGTCAATTCTTACCTTGACAGTGCAGAGAATAACTGTTCGGAATGTCTCAAAAAAACTTTGATAAATCATTTGCTTGCGAGCCTTGATAATGTTATCGTAACTCCTCATATCGCTTACAACACTACGGAAGCAGCCGAAAGAATTTTGCAAATGACAGTGCAAAATATCAGAGAATTTACTAACCGAGATAAACTCACAAATTCTCTTGAAAATCAGCAAAGATAATGAAATATACAAAAAACAGTTGAGTTAATTTATCAGGTTAAAATTTGCCGTTTTTGAGGTGAAAATCCCCCCTTGAAAAATTATTTTAACCCTTTAAATTTTTCTGCTACTGTTCGATTTCAGGTCGTTTGAGGACAGGTGATTTTTCAGTCCAAACGAATGTTTGGTTTAAAACCTTGTTGAACGGGTTTGACATAAACTTGTTTTCTGATGTAAGTCTGTCAAAGTTCTTGACTGAATTTTGGAGTTCACTAAAAAATTGAAACATACTACATGTCCCTCTCATTCTTACCAATATCATTATTGCACATTTTGTTTGATTTGTATCGGACTTTTTTCTCATTCAATTTTGCCTTTTCGGCTGATTTTTTGTTATAGTGAGGGATATAACCAAAAAATTTTTATAAGGCGAATATGAATTTATGTTAAAAGTTTTAATTACAGATGATAGTGAAGGCTGGAGAAACTTCAATAGAGATGCGGTTTTGTCGATTTTTGGACAAGATAATGTCGAGATTCAACTCGCAAGTTCTGCAATCGACGGTTATGATACCTTGCTACAAAATGACAAAAAGCCTTTCGATTTAATTATTTCAGACCTTCAAATGGAGAGCGACTTTGCCCCTATGTCTGCTGGTGAATGGTTTGTCTCGCAGGTCAAAAACACCCGTTCTCACTTTAATACAAAGATTTTAATCGTGTCAGGCATGTATAATATTGAATATATTGCGGACAATTTGGGCGTAGATTTTCTTTCAAAAAGAATGTTGGTCGCAGGCGGTGAACTTCCTTTAAAATTAAAACTTGAAGAAATGGGCTTTAATGTTGATGAATAGGGCATTTTGCTAAATATTAACTTTTGTGGCGATTTTAAAATTTTAATAAGCAAATTATTAGTGTCTGTTGTACAATTATTGTATGAACACACCATGCTTGAAACGCTATAAAGAATTAAAATCAACGAACTCTTTTGTCCTCGATAATTTCGATGGATTAAAAACGGGAGATGTTGTAATTGCTGATGTTCAGACGGCTGGACGAGGAAGATTTGATAGAGTTTGGCAAGGTTCATCATCGGATAATATTTATATGACATTCGTCATAAAACCAAGCAATACAACGGATTTTCCTTATGTGAATTTGACTCAATATTTGTCAGTTGTTTTAAACAGAATTTTAAATAGAGATTATGATGTGAAATCAAATATTAAATGGCCGAATGACATTTTGTGCGACGGAAAAAAATTGGCAGGCATTTTGGCTGAGGGAAAGGCGACAGGCGGAAATTTCAAGGGTGTGGCACTTGGTGTCGGAATTAACGTAAATTGTGATTTGTCAGTGTTCGAAAATCTCCCTCAAGCATCGTCGATTAGTGTTATTTTGGGTAAAAATATTGATAAAGAAAATTTTTTGAAAAATCTTGTAAATGAATTTTTTAGAGATTTTGAAGAATTTTCGAAAAGAGGTTTTGGCTTAATTGCGAACGAGTACAAAAACATGTGCAAGTTCAATAAAAAGTTGAAAATAAGTGGCTCTGCGAATAATGGCGAGTATAAATTTGATGCTCTTAATGATGACGGAACGCTTAGAGTCATAGATGTTAAAGGCAAAAAAATTACAATAGTAAACGGAGATATATTATGTTAAACGAAGGCTTAATTTTAATGAGCGTCGGAATGGGAACGGTGTTCTCTTTCCTCGTAATTCTTTGGTTTGCGGTATTTTGCATGAGCAAAGTTGTTTTGTTCTTGAACAAAATATTTCCCGAAGAAACTCAAGCACCTGCGGCTGCAAAAGCAGCAGTAGCAACTGCTGGAGCAGAAATTGCGATTGCGATTGCTGCGGCTAAAAACAGAAAATAAAAATTCAGATTATTTATAGAGGAAACAAAAATGGCTAAAAAACAAATTAAAGTAATGGATACGTCATTTCGTGACGGTTTTCAATCTATTTACGGTGCAAAAGTATTGGTAGATGATTTTCTTCCTGCTTTGAAATCAGCAGTTGATGCTGGTATCAGACATTTTGAAACAGCAGGTGGTGCAAGATTCCAAGCACCAATTTTCTTCTGCAATGAAAATGCTTTTGAAACAATGGACAAAATCAGAGAAGCAGTTGGTCCCGATGTTACATTGCAATCATTGGCAAGAGGGGTAAACGTTGTTGGTTTGAACTCTCAACCCCGTGACGTTATTGACTTGCATGCAAAAATGTTCGCAAAACACGGCGTTAACGTTGTTAGAAACTTTGATGCTTTGAACGATGTTAATAACCTTGTTGATTCTGCAAACAGCATTAAAAAATACGGTATGAAGCACGAAGTTACAATCACAATGATGGAACTTCCTTTTGGTTGCGAAGGTGCACACGATGTTGCTTTCTATGAAAGAGTTTTGAGAAACATCTTGGATTCAGGCTTGCCGTTCGATTCATTAGCATTCAAAGATGCTTCAGGTACTTCAAACCCTAGAAAAGTTTTCGAAACAGTTAAGATGGCAAGAGAACTTCTCGGTCAAGATGCTCACATCAGATTCCATTCTCACGAAACAGCAGGAACAGGCTTGGCAGCATACTTGGCAGCCCTTGATGGTGGTGCTGACGGTATCGACCTCGCTATGAAACCTGTTTCAGGCGGTACAGGTCAACCTGATATAATTTCAATGTGGCATGCTTTGAAAGGCACAGAATACGATTTAGGCCTCGATATTAAGAAAGTTATGGAAACGGAAGAAATCTTCAAAGAATGTATGAAAGATTACCCGATTTCACCGATTTCATTGGCTGTAAATCCTATTCTTATCCAAGCTCCGCTTCCGGGTGGTGCTACTGCTACAACTGTTAACCAGTTGAAAGATATGGGTATGCTCGATAAGTTCCCGAAACTTATTGCAAATATGAAAGAAGTTGTAGAAAGAGGCGGTTACGCTACATCAGTTACACCTGTTTCACAATTCTATGCTCAACAATCTTTCTTGAACGCAATCACTGAACACCCTTGGGAAAAGGCTAACCCCGGTTATGCAAAAATGCTCTTGGGTTACTTCGGAAAAACACCTTGCGAACCTGATCCTGAATTGGTTAAATGGGCAGAAGAAAAATTGAACATGCAACCGACAACAGAAAAAGTTGTTGATATTAACGAAAAAGACCCTGAAAAAGGAGTTGAAGCCGCTAAGAAGAGACTCGAAGCAGCAGGCTTGCCTGTTACAGATGAAAACCTCTTCATCGCAGCAGCTTGCAAAGATGGCAACGTAGATAAGGGTATCGACTTCTTGCTCGGTAAAGGCGTTGTCTCTGTTGATAAATCAGCAAATAAAAAGGTTGAAACATCAACAACATCAAATTCAGACGGTTGCACAGTTACAGTTAACGGTAAAAAATTCGCAGTTAAATTCAACGGTGACAAAGCAGTTGTTAACGGCAAAGAATACACAGTTGACGTTAAAGACGGTATTGAAGAAGTTTCAACAAACGCTGGTTCAGGCGAAGGTACTAATGTTAAAGCACCGATGCCCGGTGCAGTTTTGAGAGTTCTCAAGTCTGTCGGCGATAGCGTTGAAGAAAACGAAGAAATTTTCGTTATCGAAGCAATGAAAATGGAAACACCGATTAAATCTCCTGTTTCAGGTACGATTAACTCAATCTCAGTTGCACAAGGCGACAAGGTTCAAACCGGTCAAGTTATGGCAACAGTAGGTTAGGAGGTCGAAAATGCAATTAGCAGAAGGTTTACAAAATCTTTGGATGTCGACAGGTATTATGAATTTTATTAAGCCTGTTGATCCGAGTTTGAGCGGTGCAGAACAAATTATGCACCAATTCGGTGCACCGATTATGATTGTCGTATGTTTGTTCTTGCTTTGGCTCGGTATTAAAAAACAATTCGAACCGTTGCTTTTAGTTCCTATCGCATTCGGCGGTTTGCTTTCAAACATTCCTGTATGCGATATGGCTGGCCCGAACGGATTTTTGGGTATCGTTTATGAAATCGGTATCCACAGAGGTTTGTTCCCGTTGATTATCTTTATGGGCGTTGGTGCTATGACGGACTTCGGCCCGTTGATTGCAAACCCTAAGACATTACTTTTGGGTGGTGCTGCTCAATTTGGTATCTTCGGTGCATTGTTGATGGCTCTTGTTTGCTTCGGATTTACTCTTCCTCAAGCAGGTGCAATCGGTATTATCGGCGGTGCTGATGGCCCGACATCAATCTTCGTTACATCAAAACTTGCTCCTGAACTTTTAGGTGCAATCGCTGTTGCTGCATATTCATATATGGCACTCGTTCCTGTTATTCAACCACCGATTATGAAATTGTTAACAACAGATGCAGAACGTAAAATTGAAATGAAACAACTCAGAGAAGTTACAAAAAGAGAAAAAATCGTATTCCCTCTTGCCGTTTTGGTTCTTTGTGCAATCTTCTTGCCAGATGCTTGCCCACTCGTAGGTGCATTGACATTTGGTAACTTGTGTAAAGAATGTGGCGTTACTGACAGATTGTCAGATACGATGCAAAATGCTTTAATTAATATTGTAACAATCTTCTTGGGTTTGTCAGTCGGTTCAAAACTTTCAGCAGAACAATTCTTGACTCCCCAAACATTGTTCATCTTGATTTTGGGTATCATCGCATTCTCACTAGCAACTGCTGCTGGTGTAATCATGGCGAAGATTATGAACTTATTCTTGAAAGAAAAAATCAATCCGCTTATCGGTTCGGCAGGTGTTTCTGCTGTTCCTATGGCTGCTCGTGTATCAAATAAAGTCGGTCTTGAATATAACCCTCAAAACTACCTCTTGATGCACGCTATGGGTCCGAACGTCGCAGGCGTTATCGGCTCAGCAGTTGCAGCAGGCGTTTTGCTTTCATTGATTCCTCACTAATGGGTAATAAACTGAAATCTTTAAAAACACTCTCTTCGGAGAGTGTTTTTTTATTCTGCGTCGGAAAATAATTGTTACAATCCGTTACAAATGAAAACTAAAAATTAAAGTTTCTCTCTCAAAGTGCCGATATATATAGAGTAAGGTAAGTTGAAAGGTGAATACAATGACAATGAACGAAGTAGTTAATGAAGTAGTTTTGAACTTGAGCCTTTTTGAAATGTTCAACACTTTTGAAAATGAAATCGTTAATGTTTTGAACAAATAGTTCGTTAAAAATATTTTTTAGTTTTAGAGAAGAAAAAAGAAACCGCTGAGGACGGTTTCTTTTTTTATGTGTTGTTTAACACTGATAGTGTTTTTAGTTATCGTTGTTGTATTTTTATTATAACACTATTTGTGTTAATTCTATTATTGTTCTTTATTTGTGCTGTGAAACACTAATAGTGTTATTTAAAATATGGGTTGTGTAATTTTTCTGCTTTAAGAGTTGTCGAAGGACCATGTCCTGGGTAAACGAGGATATCGCCTTCGAGCGGTGCAAGTTTTGTTTTGAGAGAATTTATGAGGTCGTTGAAGTTTCCTCCAGGGAGGTCACATCGACCGACTTCGCCTGCAAAGAGGGTATCTCCAGTGAAGAGAAGGTCGTCGATTTTAAAGCAGACGCCACCTTGGGTGTGACCAGGAGTTTCGATAACTTGAATTTTGTGATTACCGATAGAGAGGTCTGAATTTTCGTCTATGAAATGGGTGATTTTTACGGGCGGGTATTTGTTTTCGAAGCCGAAGAGTTCGAGCATGTCGTTGATATTTTCGGCGAAAAGTTTGTCTTTTTCGTTCATTAAAACGGGAATATTGTCATTTACTTCTTGCATTATAGGAATGCCCATAATATGATCAAAATGCCCGTGGGTCAAGAGAATTGCTTTTAAAGTTGCCCCTTGTTCTTGAATATAATTTTTAATTTTTGAGTAACCGCCGCCGAGGTCGATGATGATTGATTCTTTTGATTCTTCGTCAATTACGACCCAGCAATTCGTTTGTATTGGGTTTTCAACAAATAATTGTATTTTCATTCGTCCGTCCTTTTGTGGTATGCTTTTTATATGAATATTTACACAAACAAATTTTCGGCTCAACAGGTTGATAAAATTCGGCAATTTTTTGAGAGTATCAATTCAAAATTTTCACCTTTACAATATGGGTATTGGAAGGCAGAAGGAAACGGTTATGTGGCTTCGTTTTACAAGTCATTGAAGTTCGTTGTGCAGGGGAAAATGACTGATAAAATTGCTTCTGATTTCAAAAAATTTATGGGAATTTCGGCGTTAGTTGAGGAGCAAAAATTGTTTGATACAACTGATTATGAGAATAATGATGTAAATTTTTCAAGATACATTGGAACAGACGAGTCAGGCAAGGGCGATTTCTTTGGTCCACTTGTGATTGCAGGGGTTTACGTTGACGAAGAACTTTCGAAAAAGTTTGTTGATTTGGGGATAAAAGACAGTAAAAAACTTGATGATAAAATGATTGTGAAAATGTCTGCACATATCCGAAATAATGCCCCTCACTCAGTTGTGGTGATTATGCCTGAAAAATATAATGAACTTTATAATTCATTTAAAAATTTGAATAAGTTGCTTGCTTGGGGGCATGCAAGGGCTATCGAGAACGTTTTAGAAAAACAGTCATGCGATTCTGCTCTGTCGGATAAATTTGGCGATGAGTCGTTAATCAAAAATGCACTTTTGAAAAACGGTCGCAAAATTAATCTTGAACAACGTGTTCGAGGGGAAAGTTACATCGGAGTGGCCGCTGCATCTGTTATCGCTCGTGCTGAATTTGTAAAGCGTTGTGGGGAATTGAGCAATAAATTCGGATTTGATTTTCCGAAAGGTGCAAGCGACAAGGTCGTTTTGACTGCAAAAGAGTATGTTCAAAAATTTGGTAAAGATAATTTGAAATGTGTTGCAAAAATGCACTTCAAAACAGTGCAAAATTTATGATAAAAAATCGCCAAAATTGTTACAAACACTTGTCAATATGCCTAAAATAATATAAAATTTTGTATGTCTTATAATTGAAAGGAACAGTATGAATATTCCCGATGGATTGTTGTGTGCAAAAACTAATGAGTATGTAATCGATTGCGGTGACTATTGTTTGGTCGGTTTGACAGATTTGTTGCTTTCTAAATTGGGTGACGTGATTTTTGTCGAACTTCCCGAAGTTGGCTCGTTCTATTCGAAAAAGGAAGTATTTGCAACTGTTGAGGCAGATGCGGCAGCGGCGGAACTTTATATGCCGATTGGAGGCAAAATTATTGAAATTAACCCTGTGTTGGCGTATTCGTTGGACAGTTTGAACTCTGAGCCGTATAGCGATGGTTGGCTTGTTAAGGTTGAACCTGTCGATATGAAGGCTGATTTGTACGATTTGTTCGATTATAAAGACTATATAAACGAAAATACTTAATTATGGTTAAAAATAAAAAAGATATTATCATTGGAATTGCACTTACAGCATTGCTTCTTGTCGTATTTTTGACGAGAATTAGTGCCTATTTGTTTATGGAAGTTTTGCAGGAGGCAAAATTCGTCGGTGCTGCAATCGGTATGGCAAATATCTTTGATATTTTTTCCCCTCAACTCAATGGTTCTGTGTTTTTTGATGCTGGCCCGTTGTATTATTTGATTTTACATATTTCAAGTTTGATATTTGGCGGTTTTACGGAATTTTCTGTAAGATTTCCGTCGGTAATCGTTTATTTGTCGATGTTTTTAGTAACTTACGTTCTTGTTCGCAGAATGACAAATAAAAAATATGCACTAATTTCAGCCGTTACGACAAGTTCTTTAGTCTTGTTGATTTTATTTTCAACAATTTCTTCACCATATATGTTGTCGTCTTGCTTTGCAATAGGGGCAATACTTTCAGTGGTTACTTCGGTTTTTTCAAATAACAAAAAACACAAACAGTGGTATTTTCTATGGTTTTGGATTGGAATAACACTATCTGTGTTAATAGGCGGTTTGCAGGCGGTATTGTTGCCTTTGGCTGTTGTTATTCCTGTCGTTATTTTCTCAAGAAGAAAAAAAGAGTTTTTGACTTTTACAAACTTTTTTCCAGGGGTGATGATTTTTGTTGTTGTTATTTATGGTGCTTTGCTCTTGTCTTGCAAAATCAATAACTACAATCATTTTACCTATATCCCTGAGTTGTTAGAAAAAATATTTGCTATCGATTTTTCTGGAAAACACTATTTGTGTCATTTTGAAAAATTTGCTATTGCATTTGTTGTAGGAATAATGCCTTGGTTCTTCTCCTTCCTTGCAATGATTGCATCTTATATGTCTCGAGTATTGAAGTTTTTAAAAAATAGATATTATTTTTGCCAATTTGAAATGACAAATGAGCGAAAAGTTTTCTGCATTTCTATGTGGGGTTTTTTTGTGTCATTGCTGTTGTTGGTTATTTATCCGAAAAATAACTATGCGACGCTAATTCCGACGTTGTTTTTTGCTGCAATGACGGTTGCCCATTATTGGTATAAATACGTGGATATGGATAGGCATAAACTTTCTGTTAACTATTCCTCTTTGATTTTTTATTCATCAATTTTGTTGGTGACTGTTGGGACGGTTATTGTTTATTTCTTCTTTTCTCAAATCCAAAAAACTTATATTGAGTCTTTGATTCCGCCGTTGATTATTTTAACACTATTTGTGGCAATCCCTGGTATTATTGCGATTGTGCTAAGAAGAAAAGTTTTGAATTATTCGGTTCACGCTTTTTCATCTGTTTTGTTCTTTTTCATTTTGACAGGGTTGTTGTTCAATTATGTCAATTCTTTTGGCGAAAACGATTTGGTGAATTTTTCGATTAAGGCGAAAAAAGACGGTGCACGCCTTGTGACTTATGATGTTCCGAACAAATATTCAATGGATTATTATTTTAAAGCACCAGTTGTTTTTAATGGAAAAATGACTGCTGAGGAGATTTTCAATAATTATGGAGACACAACTGAGGTTTATGTTGTCCTGAAACTCGCTGATTTGGCTTATTTTGACAAATTTTTTGTTTATGAAATTATCGCAACAGGTAAGCAATATTGCGAAATTACCAATATAAAATATTTGCCAAAAGACGAAGTTAAGGCAAATCCAGAAATTGCTCCTGATGAGGAAGTTTAGTCGTTGTATAAAATTTCGCCTAAATATTGACCTGTGTAAGAATTTTCGCAGGTTGCAACTTGTTCGGGCGTGCCTTGAGCAACGATGAATCCACCATTTTCGCCACCTTCTGGACCAAGGTCGATGATGTGGTCGGCAATTTTGATGATGTCGAGGTTGTGTTCGATTATCAAAATCGTGTTGCCGTTGTCAGCAAGTTTGTTTATGATTTTTATCAACTTGTCTAAGTCAGCCCAGTGCAAGCCAACAGAGGGTTCATCAAGCAAATAGAGCGTTTTGCCTGTGGCTTTTTTGTTCAATTCTGCCGCAAGTTTAATTCTTTGTGCTTCTCCGCCAGACAGAGTGTCTGATGATTGACCGAGCCTGATGTAGCCGAGACCTACGTCTTTCAAAGTTTGTAAGCGATTTTTGATTTTGGGAATATTTTCAAAAAACTCAATCGCCTCTGAAACGCTCATATTCAAAACATCAGAGATATCTTTGCCCTTGTATTTGACCTCTAAAGTCTCACGGTTATAACGTTTTCCGCCGCAAACATCACAAGTGACATATACATCAGAGAGGAAACTCATCTCGATTTTTTTGACGCCATCACCTTTACAAGCCTCACAGCGACCGCCTTTGACGTTAAAACTGAATCTTCCTTGTTTATAGCCACGCACTCTTGATTCTGTCGTTTTCGTGTAAAGTTCCCTAATGTGTGTGAAAACGTCCGTGTATGTTGCGGGGTTTGAACGAGGGGTTCTTCCGATTGGGGATTGGTCAATATTGATGACTTTGTCAATGTTTTCAAATCCGTCGATACCGTCGATACCTTGCGGTTTCGGGCGGTTTCCGTAAATTTTGTGCATTGCAAATTCGTATATCAAATCATTCATCAAGGTCGATTTGCCAGAACCGCTCAAGCCTGTAATGACGTTGATTTTGCCGAGCGGAATTTCAACGTCGATGTCTTTTAAGTTATTCTTTTTTGCACCACGAACTACGAGTTTTTTGCCGTTGCCTTCTCTTCTGAATTTTGGTATTTCAATTTTTTTGCGGCCGCTGAGGTAATCTCCTGTGAGCGAATTTTTGCATTTTTTTATGTCGCTCAAACTACCTTGACAAACGACGTTTCCGCCATGTTCGCCTGCATTTACACCTATATCAACGATGTAATCTGCACTCCGTATGGTTTCTTCGTCGTGTTCGACGACAATCAAGGTGTTACCGAGGTTTCGGAGTTTCATCATCGTTTTGATGAGCATATCGTTGTTGTATTGGTGTAAGCCGATGGACGGTTCGTCAAGAACGTACAAAACACCCGTCAAGCCACTGCCTATTTGGGTTGCAAGTCTAATTCTCTGAGCCTCACCACCTGATAGTGTTCCTGCTGTTCTTGCACAGTCGAGATAGCCTAAACCTACGTCAATCAAGAATTTGAGCCTTGACATAATTTCTGTCAAAATTTGTTTAGAAATTTTTAAATGATAATCCGAAAGTTCGAGCGACAACGATGAGAAAAACGAAAAGGCATCTTTGATTTGCATTTTGCAAATTTCATAGATGTTTTTTCCTCCGACAGTTATTGCAAGCGGAAATGGCTTCAATCTTGCACCGTGGCAGTCTTTGCAAGGAATTGCAGACATATATTTTTGAACATCGTCTCGAATTTCTTCTGAAGATGATTCGTTATATTTTTTCATGAAATAAGGAATGACGCCAACGTACGGAATATAACGCTTTTCGAGGTGTTGGTTATTAAAACTCATATACTCCATGTGAACTCGTTTGCCATCGCTGCCGTACAAAATAATATGTTGGTGTTCTTTGGGCAAATCTTTGAACGGGGTATCCATATTTATGTCAAATTCTTTTGAAACTGATTCTAAAATCTCGTGATAGTAAGGATTTCCAGTTCTTGCCCAAGGATAAATTGCACCTTGATTTAGCGATTTTGTATCGTCAGGGACAATCAAATCGGGGTTGATTTCGAAGTGTGCACCCAGTCCCGAGCAGGTAGGACAAGCACCATAAGGGGCGTTAAAACTGAAAATTTTTGGTGTGATTTCTTCAAAACTCAAATTACAGTCGGGGCAAGAGGATTTTTCACTGTAAATTGTGGTTTTTCCATTGTCGTCGACATAAACTAATCCATCGCCTTTTTGGAGTGCGAGTTGTACGCTATCCGTCAATCTCGAGGTTATGCCTTCTTTTATCACAAGTCTATCAATTACGATTTCGATATTGTGACGTAAATTTTTGTCGATTTTGATTTCGTCAAGTTCTGTCAAATTGACTATTTCGCCATCGATTTTTACTCGGGCAAAGCCTTCCGACTGGATATTTTTTAATGTCGTTAAAAATTCACCTTTTTTGTCTCTAATAACTGGCGAAAGCAGCATTATTTTTGAGCCTTGAGGCATTGACATAATTTGATCAACAATTTCATCGACGGATTGCGGAACAACTTCTCGTCCGCATTTCGGGCAATGTGGGATTCCGACGGTTGCAAACAAAAGTCTCAAAAAGTCGTAAATCTCCGTGACTGTGCCGACTGTCGAGCGAGGATTGTTGCTGGTTGATTTTTGGTCAATCGCAATCGCTGGTGAAAGTCCCTCGATGCTTTCTACATCTGGTTTATCAAGTTGTCCCAAAAATTGTCGAGCGTAAACCGAAAGGCTCTCGATATAACGTCTTTGTCCCTCTGCAAAAATAGTATCGAAGGCAAGTGAACTTTTCCCTGAGCCGCTTACGCCCGTGAAAACAATAAGCTCGTTCTTCGGCAATTCAAGATTTACGTTTTTGAGGTTGTGTTGGTTAGCACCTCTAATGATAATTTTCTCACTCATACTATCATTATTACATAAAAAATGGTTAGTAATGACCTTTTTTCAACAAATCTTTAACAACGTCGTAAACTTGGTATAAAATTCCAGCTTTTTCCGCCTTCGATTGGGCATAATCAAACAATCCGTATAGATTTTTAGGAATTTCATTTCCTTGTTTATATATTACTGACTGGCAAAATTCCAAAGAAAAATTAACTTGTTTACAGCCGACTTTTTTTACCGTCTCAAAAAATTTGTCAATTTCTTCTTTATTATCATTGATATTTGGCAAAAAGATGTATTTTAAAATCACTTGAAACTTAAACATAGCGTGTTTTATATACTCTTCAATGTTCGAAACACAAACATCAAAAGCATCAATTTGCTTAATTTTTTTGTAAGTTTCTCGACAACCGCAATCAAGAGAAATTGTTAAAAATTTGTCCTGAGACTCAAGCACCTTGGCAATTTCTGGAATATAAACTATTCCTGATGTTAACATTCCGATTTCTGTTTTACTCAATTTTTCGTTTTCAATATCAATAAAAAATTGAATAATTTTGGAATATTCCTCCAATGCGGCAGGCTCACCGCCAATTGTCTGTATTGTAATCTTATTGTCAAGTCTTTCGTATTTTTTTATTCCTTCTAAAATTGGATAAACATCATAAAACTGCGATTTTGTCACTTCTGTAGTCAAAAAATTACAAAAGTCATGATTTCTGTTTGAACAATATATGCAGCCGCAATTGCAATTTCGCCAGTGGTCAATCTCTATATTTGAGATTTTTCCCGTATAATTCCATTTTTTCTTTTTTAAATTAAAACAACCCTTGCAATTTTCTGGAATTTTACGACTTTCGATTGTCTCTCTTCTCATTTCGTCAATTTTTTTGAAATCAATATTCTTAGTCTGGGGGTCACTAACACCTCCGATAGGCTCATTAAATTTATAAAAAACAAGCCCTTTCGTAAACCAATTACAAGTTGATATATTTAAAGTGTGCATGTTTAAGCCACTTTGCAAATATTCACAACTTACATATTCTTCATCTGAAAAATTTTTGCTATTCGTTTCCAAAACTGTTTCCCTTTGGTTATTTATAAGTCGCTATCAAATCAAAAATTTCTTTAACAGAATAAATATCTTTTATGACATGAACTTTGCAGTTGAGTGCGTTTTTCAAGTCGTCAAGGTGCTTTCCGTCCAAAAATTTGTTTGTGTATGGTGAAAGCATGACAGATGGTATGACCAAATCTGTTGGTTTGCGAGGCGTCATTGCATCAACCAAATCTTGATAACAAATCAATCCCGCAACAGAAATATCTTTTCCATAAAAATGTGGTTCGACTTTCACGATTTCGACGGTCAAATTTTCTATTTCGACAAGTTTTTTCTCGAAACCTTTTAATGTGTCGTAAACAGATTTTGATGCTCCAAAAGTCAATCGTAGAGGCTTTTTGAGTTTCTTTGGTGCTTTTTTAAATCTCATTTCAAAGTCATCTTTTATTAATCTCAATGAACCTACACCGTCCTCGATTTGTTCAAAATTGCCGTAATACTTCGCTGGCGGTACTTCCTTTTCCGCAAGTAAATAAAATTCGTCCGACAAACAAACAGGGAATTTTTTTCTCTTTTTGTTAAATTCATCAACGATTTCAATACATTCAATAGCCTTCGTCTTATCAACTGTTGTGAGGTGGTCTTTTCGATATTGCGTAATTCCGACAGGAACAATCGCAACAGAGAGCAGGACAGATTTGAACTGATAAAGTTCATTAAGGGTGAACTTCAATTCCTCTCCATCATTGTAATTCGGACATAACACTATTTGTGCATGAAATGGAATGTCATTTTCCTGCAAAAATTTCAAATTTTCTTTAATAAGTGCAGCCTTTGGATTTCGGAGCATTTTTACACGAAGTTCTGGGTTCATTGCGTGAATAGAAACGTAAAGCGGTCCAAGGTGCATCATCGCAATCCGCTCTTTGTCCTTTTCTGTCAAATTTGTCAGCGTCACATAAGACCCTTGCAAATACGAGAGTCGATAGTCATCGTCCTTTATATACAAAGTTTTTCGCATACCTTCGGGTTGTCCGTCAACGAAACAAAAAATACAATGATTTGTGCAAGGTTTAATTCTGTCAAAAACTGCAGATTCAAAGGTTATTCCGAGTTCTTCATCAAAATCTTTTTCAATTTCATAAATCTCAGGCGTGCCATCTGCGTGCTTGACCCACAAAATTAACTCCTCGCAAGTCGTCAAATAATTGTAGTCAATGTAATCCTTCGGAACTTGTCCGTTGATTTTCAAAATCTCGTCGCCGACACCGATTTCGAGTTCTTCCGCTATTGAATTTTTTGCAACTTCGATGATTTTTGCGGGCATATTACACCTTTAAATACGTCAAAAAATTCGCTATCGCTTTTGTGTTTTCAACACTCAATTTCGCCGTTGCCTTTTGAAAATCGTCCAATCCTGTATATTCATCATTGATAAGATTGTTTGTCGAAACTTCGTACAATTCTAACGCATGCAAGCAATGTTGACGAAAATCTTCTTTATCTTTGTTTGGCAATGCACCCATTGCGGCGATTCTCGTGTTGATTTCTCCCAAAAACACCGAAGGATTTTCACTAAAATTACTCATCATTAAGTCGGCAAAATATTTTCTACCTTTGTCGGTAATTGAATAATAACTGGATTTTTTGCCACCTTCTGACAAAATGTCATTGACGTTTAAAAATCCATAACCTAAAAGTTTTTTCATACAAGGGTGGATTGTGCCGTGGCTCGGGTTTGTAAATGCTCCAAAATATTCGGAGATGTGCTTTTTCACCGAATAAATCGTCATTTCTCGCTTCGTTAAACAGTATAAAATACAAATTTCGCTCATATTGAAATCATATATCTAATAGAAATATCTGTCAAATATCCGCAATATTATGATATAATTTAGAAATGAAAAAAAGTGTATTCGTATCGGTTTTTTTAGTCATAATTCTGCTTTTTGTTGCTGATTTTGTGTTTTTCGGGTTAGAGAAAGCAAAATTTACTAAAAAATATGAATCTTATAAGTTTTTTAATCCAAGTGAGATTTCTCACTTTGTAAAAGATGTTCCTCATTCTGTTGCAAAAACGGACAAAAATCGCTCGTTTATAAAAAATAGTGACAAATCAATTTTGCTTTTGGGTTGTTCGTATGCATTTGGGTCAAATCTTGGTGCAAATCAGTCTTTTTCGTATTATTTGTCGAATTTGACGGGGCGGACTGTTTATAACCTTGCTGTTGAAGGTGGCGGAATTCAGCAGGCGTTGTATTTGACAGAGGATAAGGATTTTGCAAACAAATATAAAAATGTTGATTTAATTATTTACACGTTCATTTCTGACCATATCAAAAGAAATAACCGCTACTTAAATAGCAGTGTGTTTTCTCCTTCTTGTAACTTCAGAATGGTAAAACGTGGTGATGAATACGTCAAGGCAAACGAATGGTATGCCTTTCCAGCAAAATTTTTCCTTTTTAGGTATTTTTTAGATGGGGTTGATGCGATAAAAAATTCGGACAAGTATTACCAAAAAAATTGTGATTCTTTTTCTGATATGCTTAACCATACCAAGCGTAATTTGAAAAAAATGTATCCTGATTCAAAGTTTGTTTTTTTATTTTTCCAAATTGATAAATCGGTCGATTTGACTAAAAATTTCGATAAGGATATTTATGTCCTTTCGACAGATGACTTTGAAGAGATTGATTTACATAGACCTGAATACAGACACGGAAATGATTGGCACCCTACGGAAAAGGTTTGGCAGGATTTAGTTCCTATTTTAAAAAATAAATTAGAAAAAATTGGGATTGATATATAATTAATTTATGAAAAAATTTTGTATAATTTTGTTAAATATTTTTATCATTGTTATTTTGTTAGTTATTGCTGATTATGGATTTTTCACTTTTGAAAAAACAAAATATATTAAATTTAGCAGTTCATCGGAAGGTGTTTTTGATAAAAATCAAGTTGTTCATTTTGCGAAAAATGTTTATCATTCTGCTAATCCAATTGAAGAAAACCGTTCTTTTATAACAAAAAGTGATAAATCAGTTTTACTTTTGGGTTGTTCTTATACTTATGGTTCAAATCTCGAGCCAAATCAATCATTTTCGTATTATTTATCATCGATAACTGGGCAAACTGTTTATAATTTGGGAATCCCTGGAGGTGGGGTACAAGATGCTCTTTATATGACTTCCCAAGATGATTTTGCAAAAAAATATCCTAATGTTGAATTGGCAATTTATACCTTTATTGATGACCATTTGAATAGGAATAATGAATTTATAAAATGTTCAATTTTTGCTCCTTATTGCAATTTTAGAATGGTAAAGCAAGGAGATAAATACGTTAAAGCAAACGAATGGTATGCTTTTCCGTCAAGGATTTTTCTTTTTAGATATCTTTTGGAAGGAGTTTCTTTTATAAAAAATTCAAAAATATTTTATAAAAAAAATTGTAAATCCTTTGCAGATATGCTTAATCTGACGAATCGAAATTTAAAAAAAATGTATCCAAATTCGAAATTTGTATTTCTTTGTTATCAATATGATAAGTCCTCAGACTTGTTTAAATATTTTGATAAAGACATTATTGTAATTTCTACATACGATATAAAAGAAATAGACTTGGAGCGACCTGAATATCAACACGGAGGAGATCCTCACCCTACTGAAAAGGTTTGGCAGGATTTAGTTCCGTTATTGGTTGAAAAACTCAAAACTCAAAAATGTTTATAAAAATCACGATTAGAATTTTAATTGTGAAAAAAAAGCAAAAAAGTCCTTGAAAAACAAACACGGGTTGTGCGACAATATAAAGCATGAATGGGATAAATAAAAATCTGAATTTGGTTTATACGTTAGACGGTAAAATTTACATCAATTTGACCAACAGATGCTCAAATCGATGCCTATTTTGTATCAGAAATTTATCCGACGAAATCGAAGGTAAAAATCTTTGGTTAGACAATGAAAACTTCGATTCTTCTGCTGTTATAGAACAATTTAAAGATGTTATTTCTAAAAATCCTGAATCAAAAGAAGTCGTCTTTTGTGGATTTGGTGAACCGCTTATTAAGTTTGATATGTTTTGTGAAGTCTCGAAATTTATTAAAGAAAATTATCCCTCTATCAAAATTCGTGTAAACACAAACGGTCAGGCAAATTTAATCCATAAAAAAAATATTATCCCTCAACTTGCAAAATACGCTGATGCTGTTTCAATCAGTCTAAATGCAGAGAATAAAGAAAAATATAATTTCGTTTCTCAACCTTCGGACAAAGAAAATGCTTACAATTCTGTCATTGAATTTATTAAAGGTTGTGTCGAAATTGGACTTGACACATCGGCGTCAGTCGTTTCAGGGTTTGAAAAAGCCCCTGTCGACATCGCAGAATGTGAAAAAATTTGCCACTCTTTAGGTGCAAAATTCCGAAACAGAGAATGGCTTCCAAAAGGTTATTAATCAATTCAAATCTTATATATACAGAAAGGCAAAAATCATGGAACAAAACTTAGACAAAATTATGAAACCGAAATCGATTGCGGTTGTTGGTGCTTCAACAAAAGAACACACTATCGGTTCGGATATCATGAAAAGATTACAAGAATACAATTTTAACGGTAAAATCTTCCCTATTAACCCGAAAGGTGGTATCATCGAAGGTTTACAAGCATACACTTCAGTTTTGGAAGTTCCTGAAGAAATTGATTTGGCAATTATCGTTGTAAACGCAAAATTCGTTTTGGCAACAATTGACCAATGCCACGAAAAGGGTATCAAAGGTCTTTGTGTTATCACTGCAGGTTTCAAAGAAACCGGTAAAGAAGGTGCTGAACTTGAAAAACAACTTTTGGAAAAAGTTCGTTCATACGGTATGAGATGTGTAGGTCCGAACTGCTTAGGTGTTGTAAATACTGATCCTGAAATTAGAATGGACGGCTGTTTCGCAGAATCACTTCCTGAAAGAGGACACATCGGTTTCGTCTCACAATCAGGTGCATTAGGCGGCGGTATTTTAAACATCTTGAAAGACTTGAACCTTGGTTTCGCTCAATTTATTTCAATCGGTAACCAAGCAGATGTTAACGCTGAAACTGCTCTTGAATATTGGGAAAACGAAAAAGACGTTGAACAAATTCTTCTTTATATGGAATCAATCCAAAATCCAGCAAACTTCAGAAAATTGGCAACAAGAATTTCAAAGAAAAAACCGATTTTGGCATTGAAGGCTGGACGTTCAGCAGCAGGTGCTTCAGCAGCATCATCACACACTGGCTCACTTGCTGGTGCTGATAAAGCAGCAAATGCACTTCTTATGCAATCAGGCGTTATCAGAGAATATTCTTTGAAAGATTTGTTCTCAACAGCAAAAGTTTTTGCTAACTGCCCGATTCCGCAAGGCGACAGAGTTGCAATCATCACAAACTCTGGCGGACCCGGAATTATGGCTACTGACGCAGTTTGCGAATACGGTATGCAAATTGCAAAAATTACAGACGAAACTAAAGAAAAATTGAGAAGTTTCTTGCCGGCAGCAGCATCTGTTAAAAACCCGATTGATATGATTGCTTCAGCTCCGATTGAACACTACAAGCAAACTCTTGAAACTGTTATTGCTGATGAAAACGTTGATATGATTATGGTTATCTACTTGCCGTTCTTGGGCTTGAAAGATATCGATGTTGCAAAAGCAGTTATGGAAATTAAGGCTGAACACCCTGAAAAACCTGTAATCGGTGTATTTATGACTAAGAGCGAATTCTTCACAGCATTGTCAGAAATGGATGTTAATATGCCGTTCTTTATGTATGCAGAAGAAGCTGCAGACGGATTCAAGAGATTGAACCAACAAAGACTTTGGATTAACAGACCTGAAGGCAAAACTCCTTGCTACGACGTAGATAGAAACAAGGCTGAAAAAATTATGAAATCAGCATTGATGGACGGTCGTGCTCAACTTACAACTTTGGAATCAATCGATTTGCTCGCAGCATACGGCATCAGAGCTTGCAAATACGGCTTGGCTAAGAACGAAGAAGAAGTTGCTGAACTTGGTAACTCAATCGGCTACCCTGTTGTAATGAAGATGACTTCAAAAACAACTTCACACAAAACAGATGTTGGCGGTGTAAGAGTTAACATTCAATCAGAAGAACAACTCAGAGCAGAATACAAAGACCTTATCGAAAAATTGACAGAAAAAGGACTTATCGACGGTCTCGAAGGTGTAATCATTCAAGAAATGGTTAAAGGCAACAGAGAAATGGTTTGCGGTATCGCAACTGACCCACAATACGGACCTATGATGATGTTCGGTTTGGGCGGCGTATTCATTGAAACAATGAAGGACGTTACATTCAGAATTGCTCCTTTGACAGACGTTGATGCTGAAGAAATGATAAAATCAGTTAAGGCTTATGGTTTGTTGAAGGGTGCAAGAGGTACAAAACCTGCACAAATGGAACAAATTCAAGAAACTCTCTTGAGATTGTCACAACTCGTAAATGATTATAAATTCATCGACGAACTCGACATCAACCCGCTTCTCATCTCAGAAAAAACAGGTGAAGGCATTGCGGTTGACGGCAGAATCAAAGTCAGAATGGAAGAAGCGAAAAAAGCACTTAACCTCAACTGCACTTGTGGCTGCTGCTAATTTGTCGGCATAATTTTAACAGGCGTATCTTGTAAATTGAGATACGTCTGTTTTTTTTTAGTTTGTGATATTATTGATTTATGAATACAAAGTTAAAAAAGTTTTTGATAGTTAACATTGCGATAATACTTGTAATATGCGTTATTGCTGAAATTGCGGCTTTTTATTCATATCGTAACAGATATTCGGAGTTGATTTCTAATCAGGCAAATCTTTTTGATAATCCTCAAGAAGTCATAAAGGAAAATACACCTCATTATTTGTTTCCGAGAAAATTTGACTATTCGATTTTTGAGGAACGAATGAAGTTTCGTATTTTTAAAACAGAAAATCCGAAAAAGCGTCCCATTGTTACGATTGGTTGTTCATATACCGAGGGGACCGGACTTGAAAATAATCAGACGTTTGCCTCAAAACTGAATAAATTGACGGGTAGAACGACTTATAACAGAGGGATTAGTGGCACAGGTCCCCAGTTGGTTTATCGGCAGTTGATTGATAAAGATTTTAAAAAAGATGTTCCTGATGCAGAGTATGTGATTTATACTTTTATTCATCACCATTTGTATCGTCAATTTCAGACTATGCTTTGCTCTTACACTTCGGAAATAAATTTGCAATATTCACTCAAAAATGGGAAATTGACAGAAAAATCGCACCCGTTCTGGTTTATGTATTGGTCTTTTCTTTTGAAAACTTATTTTGAATACAAAACCAATGTACTCTATGGTCAAGAATTTTCGCAAGATTTGCCTATGTTTTTATGTTTTTTGAAAAATTCTGTCGATAAAATGCACGAATTATATCCGGATTCGAAGTTCGTTTTGGTCGAATTTCCTCAATCTGATTTGTGTTTGGATAATTATGAAGAAGGAATGTATGAGTTAACTCCCGAAAACATAAAAATGATTGAGGATTTGGGGATTATATACATTAATGCATCAAAACTTGTTGGTCATAGATTTTGTGAGAAAAAATATCGACTTCCTGATAATGACCACCCGAGTGAGACTACTTGGGACGAATTGACCCCAAAAATTGTGGAAAAATTGGGATTATAATTTAGGGTTTTTCTTCAAACTGAATTTCTTTTTCGTTTTCTGTTTTTTCATCAATTTGTTTTCTAATTTTTTTTTGTTCGGTGTTGATTTTTTCTTTAGAATTTTCAAGTGGGTTATTTTGTGGTTTATTTTGCATAACACTATTTGTGTTATTTTTGTTTAAATCTTTTATTGAGCAGGCATAACCCGTGACACAATCGGCGAAGGCTAAGTTTGTAACGTTTAGTAAAAGCAACATAGTTGCGACAAATTTTTTCATCTTTCAATACCTCATTGATTTTCCGACAGGATAATATTATTTTTAGTATAACTTTATTAAAAAATTATTCATTCTCTGTTCCGGTAATATTTTAATTTTTTTGTGTTTGGTGTAGAATAGAAAAAAGAACTTATTTCAAATGGCAGTATGGTGACAAAATGAAACTTCAAGATACAACGGCAAGCAATTCTTTCAGATACGGATGGTTATTGGGGAGAATTTTTCCATTTATTAAGCCAGTAATGGGGCGTGTAATTTTAGGATTTTTGGTTGCAATTCCTGTTGGTGCGTTAGATGGTATCGTTTCCGTGTCATTGAAACCCTTTATGGACTACGTTGTTGGAAAGCAGGACTGGGCAATTTCAATTTTAAATCATCATATTACAATCCCGTACACAATGCTGGCTTTAGCAATACCGTTCGGGGTTGTTTTGTTTGCGGCACTTCAAGGTGTTTTGAGATATTTGAACAGTTATTTGACAGACTGGACAAGCCAAAAAATCACTAATGCTGTTAAGATTAAACTTTTCAATAAACTTTGTGATATGGACGCATCATTTTACGATGAAAATTCGTCTGGTGTAATTATCACAAGATTTTTGAGCGACCCTGATACAGCATCTGCTGGTATTGTTAATAACTTAAAAACATTCGTAACCGCATTGTTCGGTGCTTTGAGTTTGATTGGGGTAATGCTTTATTGCTCTTGGAAACTTGCTTTAATCGGCGTAGTTATTTTGGGTGCAGCATTTATTCCGGTTGCATTAATCAGAAAAAGAGTTAAATCAACTTCGAACAAAAATATGGTTATTGGAGGAAATATTACCACTAACTTCAACGAAACATATATTGGGAACAAGGTTATGCGTTCGTATTCGTTGGAAGAAAGACAAAAACATATTTTTTGCGACCAAATTTGGAAAGCATTTTCGAATAATATGTCGTTGGTAAAACGTGCTGGCTGGATGTCACCGTTGATGTATTTGATTGCATCAGTTGGTATTGCACTCGTTTTGGGATATGGCACACACTTGATTTATACTGACCAAATGACAGCCGGTGGTTTCGCATCATTCGTAACTTCGTTGTTGCTTTTGTATAAGCCTGTTAAGACTTTGGGCAATACATTGACTGGATTGCAAACTATTTTCGTTGCAATGGGTCGTGTATTCGAGTTGTTTGATATTGAACCGAGCATTGTTGATAAAGTAAATGCAGTTAAAATGAACGGTTTGGATAGCGGAATTAATTTTGAAAATGTAAGTTTTGCTTATGTTCAAGACAGAATGATTTTGAAAAATATTAATTATAACGTCAAAAGAAATGAAACGATTGCGATTGTTGGTAATTCTGGCGGCGGAAAATCTACTCTTGTCAACTTAATCCCCCGTTTTTATGACGTAACAGATGGTGCGATAAAGATTGATGGAGTTGACGTAAGAGATTATTCCCTCAAGAGTTTAAGAGCGAATATTTCAATGGTATTTCAGGACAATTTTCTTTTTACAGGAACTATTCGTGAAAATATTAAAATGGGCAACGAAAACGCAACTGATGAAGAGTTGAATAAAGTTGTTGAGTATGCACATTTAGACGAACTTATCAATGAACTTCCTGATGGCTTAGACACGGTACTTGGAGAAAGAGGTACGACACTTTCCGGGGGGCAAAGACAACGTGTTGCGATTGCCCGTGCGATGATTAAAAATGCTCCGATTATTATTCTTGACGAAGCGACATCAGCATTAGACAATGAGTCAGAAGCCATTGTTCAAAAGGCTCTCGACAATTTGATGAGCAACAAAACAGTATTTGTTATCGCTCATAGGTTGTCAACAATCAAAAATGCGGATAGAATAATAGTAATTAAAGATGGTGAATTAATCGAATCAGGTTCACACGAGGAACTTATGACTATCGAAAACGGCGAGTACAAACATTTATACGAAATGCAGTTTAAACAACAAGAAGAAATTGCATAATTAAAAACGGAAGATGAAAATATGATGCAGCGATTAAAAAATATTCAAGATAAAAAAATCAAAAAGCCCGACTTTTCGTCGAAAGAGGGTAGAGGTATTTTGGCATATCTTCTTCAAAAAGAATTTGAGTATATTTTGCATATTGATAAAGATGCAGAGACTCCGTTTTTTAAAAGTGTAAAAGAAGATTTTGTTCCAAGATTTACAAAAAGAATTATCGAAAATCCTGAAAAAAGAATTATGATAGGTATTTGCGGCGAGTCTGCAAGCGGTAAAACGACGATTTGCGAACACATTAAGCAATCTGTCGACAAATATGGACTCCCTGTTCAAATCATCAGTACGGATAACTATTTCAACGATATTTCGGATTTAATCAAGCAATATGGCGGGTTTGACAAGTTCTTGGAATCAGGTTATGACCTTGATGCTCCGAGCAACTTTATGACAGACCAACTCAAAGAAGACTTGAAAATGCTAGCAGAAGGTCACGATGTTATGACTCCGCAGTATTTGATTAACGGGACGGGGGTCAATATCCCGAAATCTTTGCCTGCTAAATCTCAAAAAATTATTGCAGTTGAAGGCTTGGCAGCAATGTATGATAACGTTTATGACCTTTTCGATATCAAAATTTATATCGATATCGATAGAAAAGAACAAGAAGAAAGATTTTTGGTTCGTGCAGCTTCTCGTAACCAAAATCGTGAAAATGCCTTGAAACAGTTGAAATACATCAGAGAGGCTTCCGAAAAATACATTCTTCCTCACAAGCACAAGTGGGATATTATTGTAAACGGTTCGGTCTCAATTCCGTATTTTGAACAAATTATTGAGTATTTATACGGAATTACAAACAATTTCGAATAAAAAAAAAACGATTTTAACGTCGGGTTTTTTTTATTAAATAACTATCAAATATTGTTCTAAAACTATTTTCAATCCGATAATCACGAGGATTAATCCACCAACGAACTCGGCTTTGTTCTTGTATTTTGAACCGAAAATGTTTCCTATGATTACTCCCACAAGAGATATTGCGAAGGTTGTTAACCCGATAATTATGATTGAGGGGATAATAGGCACGTTTAAGAATGCGAATGAAATTCCGACAGCAAGTGCATCTATGCTCGTCGCTATGGCAAGCAGGAGAAGTTCTTTGTGCGAAAGTTTCTTGTCTTTTATGCCATCGTCCTCGCAGTCCTCGCTTTCGGTCAGTGCTTCGTGTATCATTTTTCCGCCGATTATGGCAAGTAAAATAAACGCAATCCAATGGGCGTATTGAGAAACATAAGACGAAAATCTTGCTCCGACAGCCCAACCAATATAGGGCATCAATGCTTGAAATCCGCCAAAATACAATGCAATGATGAGCATTTGTTTTGTGTTCAATTTGCTCATTCCGAGACCTTTGCAGATAGATACCGCAAAAGCGTCCATTGAAAGTCCGATGCTAATTAATAATGTTTGTATAAAAAAGCCCATAATATTTTCCGTTTGAGTGTGACTTTTTTTATATCATAAAAATAACCGTTAAAAAAGCCCCTACTTTTCAGTAAGGGCTTTAAAATTAGTTGCGATTAGTTGATTAAAGGTTGGTTCTATTTGCTCTTTTTAAGACGATCAATCATGTTGTCCATTTGAGTTCTGTCCTTGAACCATACGTCGTTTGCTCCGTATGTTTGACCATCGTTAGCAACATATGAACCTTGTTGTCTGTGTTGAACATCGCCTTCTGCATCAACTTTGTTGTAGTTGTCAACGTTCAATGCAACAACGTGAGCCAAATCTTCGAGTTCAGTTACGTTATCATCGCTGATGAAGCCGAGGTTTACACCAACCGTAGCCAATGCTGATTTCAATGCTTGGAGGTCAACTAAGCCACCTGAGTAGCATTTAATACCAGTTTTTTCTTCTGCTTGTTGAGCGATTGTCTTCAATGCTTCAAAACCGTTTGTTGCATTGATTTTTTCACCTGTGAACGGGCTGACAGTTTGGTCACCGAATACTTCCGAACCGTCAACTTTGCCGTTTCCGTTCATATCGCTCATTGCGAGCATTTTATCACCGCCGGTTGCTGCACCATCTGCAATTCCGTTTCCGTCAGCATCAATACCTGTGTTACCGGATGTTGCATCAACTTTACCATCTTTGTTAAAGTCAACGATGATAGGTGATGTATACGTTGCACCAATATTTGTACCCCAAGCAATTCTTCTTGCTGGTTCTGTGTAAACGTTTTTAACAACATCGGGATCACCGATAACTTTAACTTCTGCATCAACTTTGATTCTTGAGAAGTCGAAGTCGCCTGCTTTAATGTCAACGATACCTGTTGACGTAACATCGATGTTATTCGTTTTACCGTTTGCAAGATCGATATCAAGGTTCTTCGTACCATCAACCTTGTAAATCGTTCTTGTTGCTGTTTCACGAGTGTATTCTTGTTCAACAGTGTAAGAATTTGTACCTCTTTGTTTAGTTGCGATACATTCTTTGAATGTGCCATCTTGCAAGCCTCTTGTGTGAATATAGCCATCATCATTTTGACCATCAACTCTTGCAAGAACATATTTTGCACTGCCATCAGCATTCTTTTGCGTAACTGATTGAACGATTGCGTACGCAGGAACACCTTTAGCATATTCTTTGAATAATTCGCCATTTTCATACAACGTATCGAGCATTTTCATGTTAGAAGCATCGAGTTTGTATGTATCTTGCATTTTCTTCATGAAATCTGCTTTACCGTTGTTGCCTGTTTCTGAAGTAATATCATACAAAAGTTCTGTCGATTCTGTCGTACGTAGTTCAACAGCATCAATTGCTGCTTGACCGATTTTTTCGCCCAAAATCGTTGTATTTTCAGAGATTGTTCCATTTGCAATCATTTTATCCATTGTCATGATTGTGTTTGAACCGTCATCAGCCTTAATTTTTACGTCATCGCCCCAGAAGCCGACTAAGTGATCACCTTTGCCCATTTCAATATTAACGTTATCAGCAACCGTCAAAGCCGTATCATTACCATCACCTGTGTTAATGTTAACTGTACCTTTGTCGCTGACTACCGCTACCATATCTTGGTCAAGCGATGAATCCCAATCCGAAAGGGCATTAGTATCAAGTTTAATATCTACATCGTTACCGAGAACTACTACATTTTGATTACCCGTTCCCGTCGTGATGTCAACGTTGTTGCCTCGAACATTAATGTTGGCATTACCGTTTCCTAATTCAATTTTTACGTTACTTGATTTGTTGCCGGTATATTCAACCCTACCGTTTTTCAAAGCATCAACAATTCCCATAATTTTCTTTCCTTTTCTTCTAATCGCACCTATGTGCATTACTACACACATGTATATAAAAACATTTTGTACTCAATATGTGCATTTTTTTATAATATTGTTACATAACGTAACATGCTCATCATGCACCATGACTGGATTTGACCAGCATTTGGCAATTTTTGCAATCAAATTTAAGTATATATTTTTTATTGAATTCATCTGTTAAAACGAGAGGTTCTTTATATTTTGTTACGTTTTTGTAATGTTTCGGGCAAAGTCCGAGGGTATATTTAATGCAATGTTTTGTTGTCATTAACGTTTTGCCATTGAGATTGTTTTGGCTTTCTGCGGCATATTCGTTGACCTTTGCCCCTCTTTTTTCATAAAAATCTTTTGCAAAATTGTTATATACATTGGCGGAATAATCAAGTTGTTTAATGGGATAGGGGACAATTTTGATTTTTTTTGTTCTTTTATCGTGTTGATAATTTTCTGCTCTTTTTTCTCGCAAATCCTCGATTGCAGCCCGTCTGAGTTCGTTCAAAATTGTTGCTCGAACGAAATACGGTTTATCACTTTCTATATATATATTATTTATATCAAACTCGGTATTTCCAGTTTTCGAAATTTGATTTTTGATTGTTTCTGTCGATTTGTCGGGGTTTTGGGCAAGTTCGAAATTGTCCTTAATTTTTGCTGTTGCAAAAATTCCTTCCTCATCTTTTAATGTCAAAGTTATTTCTTTTTCTGAAATTTTCACATTCGCATCAATCGGAATTTTTCTTGTGATGTCTTTTCTTGAGACGAGTTTGTCGAAATTGATGTCAGAATTTCTGAAAATTTTCAATCCGACATTGATATCGTTCATCGATTTTGGGAAAACTTTTTCGTTTTCAACCTTTTGGACTTGAACACCGACAAGTTCATTTTTGCTGTTCAAAAAGCAAATTCCGTCGCCGTTATCGAGTTTTTGTCCATTTGTAGAAAAATAATTTTTTCCAACTTTTGTGATTTTTCCTACAAATTCTTCGATTGATTTTGAGTAATATTTTGTGCAGAAATTTTTTCTTTCTCCGTCGATAAAAAACTCTGTAAATCCTCTGTTGAAAGACTTTGAGGGATTTGGCTCAAAGTCTGGCGAAGAAATTCCAATCGATGATTTTGAAAGATTATTTTTTTCTAAGACCTCGTCAATTTTTTTGCGATAATACGAAACGACGTTTCTGACGTAGTTTTCATCTTTTAGACGGCCTTCGATTTTGAATGAAGTTACGCCAGCGTTGATTAAGTCCTCGAGTCTGTTAGAGAGGTTAAAATCCATTAAACTCAATAGATAGCGGTCTTTTTCGATAATTTTTCCGTCGTTTGAAAAAAGTGAATATTTTTTTCGGCAAGGCTGTGCACATTCTCCTCTGTTTGCACTTCTTCCTCCGATTGCATAACTTAAATAACACTGTCCGCTGTACGATACGCATAATGCTCCGTGAATGAAGGTTTCAATTTCGATATTTGTGTTATCCGTAATATTTTTGATTTCTTGAAGAGAAAATTCACGTGGTAAAATAACTCTGTCAAAGCCAGTCTCTTCAAGAAATTTAACCTTTTCTAATGTGTTGTTATGACATTGAGTGCTTGCAAAAATTTTAATCGGGGGCAATTTGTGTTCCAAAAGTCCCATATCTTGTACAATGATGCCCGAAACGCCGATTTCATAAAGGTCGTAGATAGTTTTTACGACATCTTTTATTTCTTCATTTTTGTAAATCGTGTTTAATGTGACGTAAACCTTTGCACGGTATATGTTTGCATAGTCAACAAGTTCTTTTATGTCATCAAGTGAATTGCCTGCTTGTTTTCTTGCTCCGAATTTCAAAAAACCGATGTAAACAGCATCAGCACCTGCATTTATGGCTGAAATTGCCGTTTGTTTATCTTTTGCGGGTGCCAAAAGTTCTATTTTAAAATTACGTCTAATCATCGCCCTGAACTTTGTTTCTGATACCTTGTTTTACTTCAAGTTCGTCTGTTCCGAGGTTTGTCAAAACTTTCATTGCCAAAGAATTTGAAAGCGAAACGATTGCCTCGAGCAAATGTTCTGAGTAAATTTTCGTTTTCATTTCCTTCTTCGCAAGACCCCACGCAAGTTCCAAAACTGCCTTTGCTCTTGGGGTGAAGGTAATTTCTTTGTCGACATATTCATCGTTTGTGCCGAGCAAGGATTCGATTTCTTTTCTCAAGTCGTGGACGGTTATGCCCAAATTTTTCAAAACCGAATAGCCGATGCCGCTTCCTTGAAGCATAATGCCAAGAAGGATAAGTTCTGTACCGACAGTATTTCTGCCCATTCTTCTTGCTTCTTGATTTGCAAATCGAAGAATTACGGGGGTTTCGTTCATTTGTTTTTCTAAAGGTCTCAAGATTTGTTCTGATAACTTGTCGTTTGGATACAAATCCTTCAAAATGTTGTAGGCAATACCTTTTTTTGACTTCAAAATGCCAAGAACGACGTGTTCCGGACGGACTGCCGTGCTGCCGAGTTCTCTTGCTGTTTCTGATGCTTTAACAAGTGCAGTGAGTGCATTTGGGGTGAAAATAATTTGCTTATCTTCGTATTCTGCAAGTCTTGATGTAACTTGTTTTAATCTTTCAGAAAACTTTTCATAGGTTATGCCTGCATTTTTAAGCGTTTCGCCTAATTCACCCGATTCGTCGTCCAAAATCGAGAGCATAATTTGTTCTGTACCCAAAATTTCGTATTCAGAAGTTGTGAGTTTTGCCACTGCTTTGCTGAAAATTGTTGCTGATGCAGGGTCTTTTACGAGCGATAAAATGTGGTTGTATTTTTCGTCAACTTCTTTTTGTTCAAAGCCTTCTGGGTGCTTTTCTTTTTGTTTTGATTTTTTTTCGACAATTTTTTTCATGATGTCACGAACTTTTTCTTTGTCGAGGTAAAGTTTGTTGTAAAGTTCGTCCAAACCTGCTTCATCGCAGAGAAGAACGTAGAAGAGGTGTTCAGTTTTAACAAAACCGTTTCCGTTTTCTGAGGCAATTTCGTCTGCTTTTTGGAAAACTTTTCTGATTCTGTTGCTGAAAAGTACGCTCGATGCGGGGATTTTTATTTCTTTATCTCTCAAAACTTCAACGAGTGCTTCTTTTATTTTATCGGGTGAAGCGTGGTTCATTTTGAGAATTTTTGCACCCAATTCGGTAGTTTTTTTACTCAAAGCCCAGAGTAAATGTTCTGGATAGATTTTTCTGTGACCGAGTTCGATAGCCGAAATTTGTGCATCTCTTACTGCCGATATGGCTTTTTCCGTGAATTTTTGAAACAATATTATAATCCCTATTTACTATATTTGTTATCATACGGCAAAAACGCAAATTTGTGAATAGGATTTTAGTCTCCGCTCGAAAGTTTACAAAAGTTTGCTAAATTTTTCTGAATTATTTATAATTTTTTAGGAGACAAAAATGGATTGTGCAATTCTTTCACACGGCATTAATATATCCAAAACTGAACTTCGAGACTGCTGCGTTCAAAGAGAGAGTAGTGGTTCGCCGTTTATTATGGAAATTGAAAATCCAGAAAAGATTGATTTAGATAAGATTTTTGAGTTAAAAAGAAAACTTAAAAACGAAAAATTAAACAATCCAAAGATGTGCAAGGGTTGTCTTTATTTAGAAGAAAATGCTGATTTGTCGTGGGAAAGAGACTACATTTCGATTATTAATTTTGACCATTGGAATATCTGTAATTCACGCTGTATCTATTGTTCAGAAGAACATAACGGTGGTGATTTTTATTTTAATGTTCTGCCAATGATAAAAAATTTAGTTTCATCGGGAAGATTTTTGCCGACAGGCGAAATTACTTTTCAAGGTGGTGAGCCGACTTTACTTCCTGAATTTGAGGAATTGCTCGATATTTTTATACAAAATAATGCAAAAATCAGAATTCATTCATCGGGAATAAAGTATTCAAAATCTATTGAAAATGGAATTGCCGAACAACTTGTAACACTTGTTGTGTCTCCTGATACGGGGAAAAAAGAGACGTACGAAACGATAAAACGAAATCCTCATTTCGATGATGTTTGGGATAATTTAAAAAAATATTCAAGTTTTGACTAAGAAAATTTTGTTAAGGCGAAAATGCTTGTCGTTCCACACTATAATGACAGTATTGATGAGGTTGATGCGTTTGTTGACAAGGTAAAATCTTCGAATGTAAAAACGATTGTAATTGACGCAGAAGGTTGGTATAGCAACAAATACGGCTATAATCTCCCTCATATCAGATTTTTGATTGAGTATATGAAAAATTTATGTCTGAAAAATAATATCAATTTTGAATGTTACGATAATGCACAATTTGTTGTTAACAATCAAGTTTTGTGTCAAATTCCAACAGATTATAATGAAATTTTACAACAGTTTGAAGCCCTTAAAAATCAATATATTTCAAGAAGTGTTGACTATTTGTAAGTTGATTGAAACGTTACAGATTTTTCGGGAACGACTTTTTGTGTTAATATATTAAAAATTGGAAGTGGACTATGAAAACGAATAATACTGCAAAAGAAATAGCCGAATTAATTAAGCAGGGTGAGAAAATCCTTGTGGTTACGCACGTTAACCCCGATGGCGACTGTCTCGGTTCGGCTTCGGCTTTGTATTCTTTTATCAAAAATGAATATGGTAAAGAGTCTGTTTTGTGTGTTATTCCTAAAGTTCCACAGTTATATGAATTTTTGCCGAATATTGATAATTTTAAAAATCCTGATGAACTTTCAGGACAAGAATTTGATACGGTAGTTGCGATTGATTGTGCAGCGAAAGACCGCTTGGCGACAGTGATTCCGTTTTTTGACAAGGCAAAAGTAAAAATTAATATTGACCACCACAAAACAAATCCAATGTATGCACAATATAACTACGTTTATGGCGAAAAAAGTTCGGCAGGCGAAGTTCTTGTGAATTTTGCAAAAGAATGTGGTTGGAAGTTTGACCGTGATATTGCAAATGCACTCTACGTTGCAATTTTAACTGATACAGGCGGATTTAAGTTTGACAATACGACAGCGGAAACATTTTTGGCGGTTGCGGATTTGATGGCTTATGGCATCAATCCGTCTTTGCTTTATCGTTGTTGTTATGAGTCGAAACCTGTTGAAACTGTGAAGTTGAGTGCTTGTGCGATTTCGAAATCAGAATTTTTATCAAACGGCAAAATCGCATACACGATTATTACGCTTGATGATATGAAAAAGAATAAAGCCTTAAACGAGCATACTGACGGCATTGTAGAGATGTTGAGACAGGTAAATTCTGTTGATATTGCATTTGTCATAAAAGAAACTGAAGAAGGATTTTCGAAAATCAGTTTGAGAAGTGAGAATGCCGATATTAGCAAAATTGCTCAAAAATTCAATGGGGGTGGACATTCTAAGGCTGCTGGTTGCACTATAAAGAAAAATTATACTATCGCTTTGAACAAATTGCTTGAGGCTATCAAAGAGGAGTTCTCGTATGATTTTTGATGAAGTTGTCAGAAAAGTACGTTCGACTCCGACGATTCGATATATTGAAAGTATCGTCAATAAAATGATTGATGCCGATTACCCTGGAATGGCTGCAGAGATGGCGTTTATGTTCATCTTAGGGCTATTTCCGTTTTTACTTTTTGCTATGTCTGTTTATGCTTGGCTTGGCAGAAGTTCGTTGAGCGGGTATGTAATTTCGGCATTGACGCAGGTGGCACCGAGTGATGTTTCAAGACTTATCGAAAGCACATTGTCTCAAGTTACCGTTTTTAAACATGGCGGAATTATGGCGGTTATTTGCTTTTTTGTTACGATTGCATTGTCGTCAAACGCCGTCGCATCAGTTATGAAGGGCTTGAATAGAGCATTTCAAACTGATGAAACAAGACCATTTATTTACACAAGAATTTTATCTGTTTTGATGGTTTTCTTGAATGTAATAGTGTTGTTTTTGACGGTAAATATGATTTTGCTAGGGAAAATCATTATGAGCGTTGCACTTGAGTTATTCCATATTCCGAATTTGACCTATCAAATTATTATGATTTTGAGATGGCCGTTGTCGTTTTTGGTTTTGTATTTTACAAGTTATTTTAGTTACTATATTTTGCCCGATATCAAAGGTAACGAGTGGGTTAAAAGGAAAGCGGCACTTGTTGGAACGTTGTTCTTCAGTTGTTTTTGGTTATTGGGTTCGTGGTCGTTTTCATTGTATTTAGACCATTTGAATACATATAATAGAGTTTTTGGAACGATTGGTGCGTTCGTTATTATGATGGTATGGCTTTACTATACGGCAATGATTATCTTGCTCGGCGGTGAATTCAACTATCGTACTTATTTACGCTTGACGGAACGAGAGGAGAAAAAGCACCAACGTCATTACGACGAAGAATTGTACGAAGAGTAGTTAACAATTTGATTTTAAATGCACTGCCGTATATAATATTTAAGAATACAGCATGGAGGGCAGGACAATTAAAAGATTATTGACTACCGCATTAATTTTAGCCGCAGGATTGGCACTTCCGGTAAATGCCGCACCGAAATCAGTAGGTTATCCTGCACAGGCATATTATATTCAGGCTTGCACTAACGAGGATAAAGGCGACATTAAAGGTGCAATCGAAAAAATGCAACGTGCCATCGAGTTGAAAAACGATAACGCACTTTATTATACAAAACTTGCAGGTTTGTACCAAAATTTGGGCGAATGGGATAATGCACTCGCTGCATATAAAAAAGCAGCTCAGTTGAGACCTGACGATTCATTTTTATACCTTGCAATCGGTCAGATTTTGCAACAGAAAAAAGATTATGCAAATGCCCTTGAGGCTTACAAATACGTTTTGCAACTCACCCCGAGTTACAAATACAACTACTTAAATCTTGCTAATATTCAATATATTTTGAAAGATTTCAAAGGGGCTGTCGAAAATTACAACGTATTTTTGGTAAATTATCCGAACCATGTTGATGCTCGCAAAAACCTTGCCTCGGCTTATATTGAGTTGGGTGATTATAAAAATGCAAACGAACAATTTAAAATTTCGATGGAAAAACACCCCGAAAACTTCAATGAATACGCTCAATACGGACTTTCTCTCGTGAAAAATTCCGAATGGAACGATGCAAGAACAATTCTTGAAAAAGCAATCGACGTCAATAAAGACGATGCTGCTTCTATCGCCAACCTTGGTATCGTAATGGAAAGAACTGGCGATGGAACAGATGCACTTGCTTTGTTCGAAAAAGCATTGAAACTTGAACCTGAATCGGCTGAAATCACTATCGAATATGCCGATGCACTTCTTTCTTTGGGACAAGATGAAAAAGCAAAAGGTCAATATACAAAATATATTAAGATGAAACCCGATGACCCACACGCTTATTTCAATTTGGGCATAATTTATTCTAAAGAAAAAAATTATGACGATGCGATTACAAGTTTTACCAAAGGTATGGAAAATGCCAAAGATAACGAGGATTTCAAGGCTGAACTTGCAAAATGTTATCACTTCAAAAAGGATTACACTCACGCAGTTCAACTTTATGATGAATTGTTGACTTCTTTGCCGAAAGATAGAACGTTGAGATTCAATAAGGCGTTGGCTTTACAGGCTCAACAAAAATACAAAGAGGCAATCGATATTTACACTGCCTTGTATGCAGAACAACCTGAGGACAATATCAAATTATATTTGTCACAAGCGTATATTGCGAACGGCAAGAATCTTATTATTGCTGATAATTACCGCAAGGCAATCGTGAATTTCGAAAAAGCGGCAGAAATCGATGCTAACAATTCAGAAATTTATGTAAATATGGCAAATGCTTATGATAAGTTGGGTTCAGGCTCAAGAGTAATCGAAAGTTACGAAAAGGCTTTGGAAATCGATCCTGACGATAAGTCAATTTCGACGGCGTATGCGAAAGTTTTGTTGAAATACAAAAAGACAGACGATGCACAAAAAGTTACGGAAAATATAGTTAATTCTGAAAACGTAACCCCTGAAGAAAAGGCTATGTCTTTGATTGCACTTGGCGAACAATATTATGACAACAAAAACTTCACAAACGCAAAAGACCAATTTGAAAAAGCAATCGAACTTGATGCAAATAATCCATCATTGTTGATTAAAACCGGTAATTGCTACAAGCAACTTTCTTCGAATGAAAAGGCTCTTGAATATTATCAAAAAGCAATCGAAAAGGACGGAAACAATCCAGACGCTTATTTTAACGCTGGTCTTTGCTACTCAGATTTGGACAAGGCTAACGAAGCGATTACAAGTTACCGAAAAGCCGTAGAACTCAATAACCAATACGCTTATGCTTATTACGCACTCGGTATTGAATTTGAAAAGGCAAAAAATTATCAAGATGCGATAACAAATTATGAAAAATTCATCGAACTATCGACGGATAAAGGTGCTCAAGCCTCTGTTAAGGCAACTGTGAACGCTTTGAAGAAAAAAATTACGGCTCAATAAACAATGAAAAAGTTTCTGTTTTTAGTCGGAATTTTATTTTCAACGATTTTTATGACAGGATGCTCGGACAATGCAGTTATAATGCTCAAGTCCGAGCCTTTTAATTCGCAAAATTACATGGAATATGAGCACGATTTTCAGGCAAATCAACGGATTTATTATGCGATAATGTCTCCGAGAGGATTTAAGGACACGGCTTTGAAAATCGAAATTTTCACAAAAAATACCAAAGCCCCATCGCTTGGTTTTTCATACAAATACGGCATTAACGTGCCGATTGACAACACGAAAAAATACTATACCGATTATATTGTTATGACGACACCAGGGCTTTATATTATGCAGGTGTTCGAACTTCGCAGACCTGATAAATGCCTTGCAAGACAAGATTTTTGGGTAAGATAATGTTTTTGTTTGATAAAATCAAATTTTTGTTTCAAAAATTGACCTCTTCAAGATTTATCGTCACAGGAAAGTGCAAAAAATGTGGAACTTGCTGTCAAAATATCACATTTTTTGTTGGAAAACGAATTGTGACAAGCGAAAAAGAGTTTCTGAAAATGCAAGAATTCGACAAAAAATATCGAAATTTTGTAATCAACGGCAAGGGCGAAAATGGAGAATTGCTCTTTAAATGTAAGGCTTTGAACGATGATGGCAGTTGTGGAGCGTATAAATTTCGTTCGATAAATTGTCGTTTGTATCCAAAAGTCAACCAAAAATTTGTTTACGATGGCGGAGTGCCGCTCGACGGCTGCGGATACAGTTTTTGCGTCAATAAAAAATTCAAAGACTATTTGAATTAAAAATTTAACTCTTTTCCAAGATAATCGGCAATTTCTTCCCAAGCACGTCCGTTGGGGTGTTGATTATCAAAATCTAGATATTGTTTTTCGTTATAATTTTTGTTACTTATTATAACTTTTATCCCTTCTTTTTCAAGATTTTTTATATCATTTTCGTCAAATTCATTATAATAATCGTAAATGTATATTACAAATTGGGAATTTGGATATTTTGTTTTAATTTCTTTTTGAATTTCTTTGAAATATAAAAGCAATAAACCGTTGAAATTTTCCAATATAGTATCAGACAAAGTCAGTTTTGAGATTGTATATTTATATATAAAAGTTTTTCTTATATTATTTTTAGGAATATAAAAATCTAATTTTTGCTCTCCATTTTGCAATTTTTTAACTTTGTAATGGGGGCTATCTGGACGAACATTTGTCAAAAATAATCTTTCCTTTTGACCTTTGAAATAGATGTAAATATAAAATTTTGTGTTTTCTTTTTCATCTGGTAAAATACCCCAATTTTTGAATTTTTGAGAATTTCTCAAAATGAATAAGTTTTCTCTTGGAGAAGCGCCACTCAATCCAATATTGTAAACTTTATATTTTGGAAATTTTTTCGCAAGTATAGCACTGACTGTTTCGTTATCTTTTAGGCTTGCTCCATGGGCAAATGAACAACCAGCAATGATTATATCTTCGTTTTTATAGTTTTTGCCGACAGAGGGTTTTCTGAATTCCTCTTGTTTAAAATAATTGTCACTTTTATATAAATATAACATTTTCATTTCATTAAAAAACATATATTTGACAAATTTTTTTAGCGATAATTTTGGAGCCTTTAATTCAAAATTTTTGTTGTTTATTTTGTAATCATATTCTATATCTTCTTTTGTTTTTAAAATTAGAAAAAAAATTTCGAAACATAATAAAATAGTTAAGATTATTACAATATTCAATATAATTAATTTAAGACAGTTTATTTTTTTGTTATTCATTGCTAAATATTTTTTCTATTCTAAATTTTTCATGTATAATTCTTCGATTAAAACGCAGACGGTTGCTGCGATTGCAGGGGCAAATATGACACCTAGAATGCCCATATATTTTGCCGTCAAGAATAATGACAAGAAAATCAAAATCGGGTGTAAATTGAGCAACTTGCTGAAAACGTACGGTCTGACGAGATTGTTTTCGACAATTTGTGCAATGGCGAATATGACGAGAATTCCCACAATAATTTTTCCGCCTGCTTCATAACAAGCGATTATGCAGATAACTAGCCCGATAGCAGGCCCTACAACAGGGATAAAGTCTAAAATTGCAGTAATAAGACCGAGTAAAAATCCGTAATCGACACCCAAAAGGATAAGTCCAATTGTCATGATTATACCGATGCTCGATACCGCAATTAACTGTCCTGCAACGTATCCTCCGATTTTTTCAGAAATTATATTCATAATTTCGTCCGCTCTTTTTCTCAAATGTTTCGGGAAAAGTCTGAGTGAAGTTTGTCTGATAATTTCTTTATCTGCCATAAAATAGTAGATAATGAGAATAGAAATGATGAAATAAACAACCGCTGAACTCAATTCTTTGATGATTTCGACTGAATGTTCAATGAAATCTGACGTTACGCCCGCTGCTGAAGATGCAAACTTGTCGAGGTCAAATTGTGCAAACGGTGTATGTGCCAATATTGCCGAGTGTTGCAGCGTTTCATCTAATTTATCTATGAAGGTGGGGAATGATACAGTGAAAGTCTTGATTTCAGAAGCCGAAAGGGCAATTACAGGAACAAGAACTACTCCGATAATCAAAAGCACCCCGATTAAGGTGAATAATGCCGCTCTTTGTCTTGGCATTTTGTTAGAAAGCCTTGCAACAACTGGTTCTAACGAACATGCGATAACGTATGATGCGAAGAACATTATTGCAATATCTTGAATTTTTGCTATGAAAATAACGAAAAGTATTGCAATTATTGCGAATGTTAAGTTTTTCAAGCCTAATTGTTTTCTTAAAAAATTATGTATCATAAATTTTTCCTAAAATTTGTAAAGTGCAAAGAACAAGCAAGATGCGACAAACAAAATCCAAACAGGGATATTGAGTTCTTTTCCTTTGCCTGCAATAAGTTTCATTATCGGATAAAGTACAAATCCGCAAGCAACTGCTACCCCGATATTTGACGAGAATGACATCAAAAATATCATCAACGCTGAAGGAATACCTTCTGACATATCTTCAAAATTAATCATTTTGATATTTGACATCATCAAAATACCAATTATGACCAAAACCGCATTGCAAGCCGCTGACGGGATTATTGCAAATACAGGGGTAAAGAATAAACCGGTCAAGAACAAACAGCCCGTAACGACCGCCGTCAAGCCCGAACGACCGCCTGCTTGAACACCTGTTGTTGATTCGACGTAAACACCCGATGTAATTGCACAAAGCGATGATGAAATCACTGTCGCTGTTGAGTCGCAAAGCATTGCTCTTTTTATGTTCGGCAAATTACCCTTTTCGTCCAAAAATCCTGCTTTTGCAGAAACGCCAATCATTGTTCCCATTGTATCAACAAACATTAATACCAAAATGATGAAAATAATCGGAAGCGATTCAATGTTCAAAACGCCTGCTACATCTGCCTTTAAAAATACAGGTGCAAGACTTGCCGGAGCAGAAACAAAGGATTCTGGTAAAGTTGATTGCCCGAAAAGGAATGACAAAATCGTTACGCCAATTAAGCCTGCTAACATTGCAACTTTGACCCCTCTCGACATTAAAATTCCGATGATTAAAATTCCTGCAATCGCAAGCAATGTGTTTATATCCCAAAAGTTGCCGATAGTGAGGTTATCGGTCACATTTATAATACCTGCACCTTTAAGTCCGACGAATGCAAGATAAAGTCCCAAACCTGCTGTGAATGCGAATTTCAAGCAAGCGGGCAAACAATTTACGAGCCAAACTCTCACGTTGCAAATTGTTAAAACAAAAAGCGTAATTGCAGCGATAACGACTGCTCCGAATGCCTTTTGCCATTCACCTTCGCCAAACATCGGCACAACCGTGTATGCAAGAAAAACATATTCAGCAAGCAATGGTGCAACCGCAAACGGTCTGTTTGCAATCAATCCCATCAACATACAACCGACAAACGCCATATAAATAATTGTTGAAGTAACCGCCCCTTGTGGCATACCGATTCCGCTCATAATGTTTGGAATAACAATCATAATGTATGCGAGTGTTGCAAACGTCGTTACCCCTGCAACCAACTCTGTTTTGAGGTTTGTATTTAATTCCTCGAACTTAAAAAATTTGCTTAACGCATTAGAGATATTCATAATTTTTAACCCTTTTTATAAGATTTTTTTATCGTATCAAAAATATAAATTTTTTTAATTAAAAATCTTCCAAAAGGTTAACATTTTGCAAAATTATGTTAAAATTAAGTGTAACCTTATCAAATTTTTATGTTGACGTGTTTTATGTAATTCATAGATTAATGGTGGTGAATTATGACTGATATTTCGAATAATCCTAATAAGTCTTTTTTTGTCAAAAACAATGCAAAAAATAATTTAAGTTTTGGACAGGCAAATATCAATATTGCCGCACTTAGTGACACTCACGGTCAAATTGACAAGTGTGCCGCAATTCAAGATACTTACGAAAAAAATAAAAATCAAATTCACCCTGACGGAAAAAATCCAAGTAACAAAAACGTTCTTGCGGTTGTTGGGGACTGGTTTATGAACCCGACAAGAAAAGGTTATTTGTCGTTCAAAGAAACTATCGGCGATATGCAAGGCAAGTTTTTGGGCGATATGATTGACAGAATGAAATCAGGTTTAGGTAATTTGACGACTCTTTATACACCAGGAAATCACTGTCTCGAAGGGGGCGACTCATTCCTTTTTGATAAGACTAAAAAGTGCGATATGACAACGGTTATGACGAATGTTAACGTCGAAAATTCCAAGTCGATTACCTCTCTTGAACCAGAAGCACAAAAGAAAATTACCACTTCAACAATTCTAGAAGTTCCTGATGACAAAAATCCTGATAAGGTTCACAAAATGCTTGTTTTGGGTATGATTTGCCCGAATATGGATTATTATTGCAACGGTTTGATTAACGATTTGGATATTTTGGATAGAAACCGTAAAAAAGAAGTGAAATTAGAAGAAGGCGATTTGACTGAAACTTACAAACAATTCAACGAAGAAATTGCGAAGTTTAAGGAAGAAAACCCTGATTCTCCTGTTATGCTCTTAAATCACGCCGGTCAAAGAGTTGTTCAAATGCTTTGCAACCATTGCGATTTAGACCTTGTTTTGAACGGGCATGATCACAAAGATGAAACCTCTGTTTTCACAAGTGCTGCAACTGGTAAGGAAACTTTGGTTTGCTCATTATCTGAAAATGCAAAACTTATGGATGCTGTAAATGTCCATTTTGACGACGATGGCAAGTTTTCTTTCGATTCAAAAACATTGTATGTGAAACTTGAAGAACAAGATGCGATTTTCAAAAAACAGTTTGATGAAACTTTCGCAGAAGATACGAAGGGAATTGTTGAAATTACTGACCCTGCAGGCTGTGACAGATTGAAGGTTGATAATATCAGATTTGCCGATAATCCGCTTGAAAAATTAGTTACGGATACAATTATTTCGCACATCAAAACGAAAGAACCTGATACGCAGTTGTTTATGATGAACACTTCTGCTTTCCGTTCGGAACTTCAAGTTGACAAGGAAAATCCTGTTACAAATATGCAACTTATGGATTTGATGAGCGGTTTGATTGAAAAAGAGGCAAAAATCAGAGTCGGAAACTTCACGGGGGAAACTATTGCGAAAATGGTTGACCAAAATGTCCGTGAAAATAACGAAAACAAGACAAGAAACGTTCTTATGGGCTGGTCAGGCTTGCAAATGGACAGAGGGGCGATTATTCGTTTGCAAAACGAAGGCAACACCGATATGAAGGAAGTTGCGAAGTTTATCAAAATTATGGACGAAAATGGCGAATACCAACCGATTGATTTTTCAAAAACTTATAAAACGGCTGTAACTCAGAAATTGTTTGATAAAACAGGTATTGAGGACGTTAAAAAATTGGACGGCGAATTTATACACCTTGGCGAAACGGCTAACGATTGTTTGCTAGCAGGCGTTAAGGAAAAAGGATACAAACTTACTGTGCCGCAAGACATTAGGGTTATCGATGACGGCGAAGGCGAAAGAAAATCTTAAACCGTGATTTTTCTTTGATGTGTTCTTGGTTTGCATAATTAATTAATTTTTGATAAAATTGTGCCATGAAAAATGACACGATTTTTGTTTGTGATTTTGACGGAACAATTACGAAAAAAGACACTATAAATGACTTTTTGGATAGATTTGCGGATAAAAAATGGATTGAAGTGGAAGAAGGCTGGGTTGCTGGTCGAATTTCGACTTGTGATGCAATGCGTTCTCAATTTAGCATGATAAAAGGTATGACCCTAGAGGTTTTCGACCGATTTTTTGAAACAGTTGAAATTGACGATTATTTTGAAAAATTTTACGAATTATGTAAGGAAAAAGGTTATAAAGTCGTAATTGTGAGCGACGGATTTGAATATTTTATAAGACGAGTGCTTGCCAAATATAGCATTAACGATATTGAAATTTATTCAAATTATTTTGATTTTAATGACGGAAATTTTATTATGGATTTTCCTTATAAAAATAATAACTGCAAGCGTGGAGCAGGAACTTGCAAATGTTCATTTATTGAAAAATTTCGTGAAAAATATGAAAAAATTATATACATAGGCGACGGTGCATCAGACTTTTGCCCATCATCAAAAGCAGATTTTTTATTTGCAAAGAAGAAACTTTTGGAGTATTGTAAAGAGAATAATATCCCTTATGTTAAATATTCTGATTTTAACGAGGTAATTAATCATGACATGTTTAAAAAATGATATAGAAAACACAATAACCGACGAAGAACTATTGGAAAAGGACAGCAAATATTGTTCTTTCGGTGATACGGTTCACTATTCAAAGAATCCTAAAGTTTTTCACCGCTGTGAAGGTGCATATATGTATGATGCGGACGATACACCGTATTTGGATATGCAGATGTATTTTTCGGCTGCAAATTTTGGCTATAATAACAAAAGAATTATAAACGCTGTTATCGACCAAATGAACACTTTGCCTCAAATTACACCGAAATACGTTCATAAGTACAAAGTTCTTTTGTCAGAAAAATTGTGTAAGGCATGCGAAGCACGATTTGGCGAAGAAGGAAGAATCAATTTCAATGTTGGCGGTGCACAAGCGGTTGAAGATATGATTAAATTGGTCAGAGCCAATACTCACAGAAACAGTTTCTTCGCATTCCAAGGCGGATATCACGGCAAAACAGTTGCAACAACGGCAATTTCTTCTAATTTTAAATACCGTGAAAAATATGGTCACTACGGTGATAGAGCACACTTTGTGCCGTTTCCGTATTGTTTCAGATGTCCGTTTGACAAAAAATGTGACAGTTGCGATTTTTATTGTATCAAACATTTTGAACGTCAATTCGACAGTGAATACAAAGGTTTGTGCAATCCATACGACGGAGAAACAGAATATAAAGCATTTATCGCTGAACCTGTTTTAGGTACTGGCGGCTATATTAATGCTCCTGAGGGATATTTTAAAGAACTCAAAAAAATTCTTGATAAATACGGAATTATGTTTATTGACGATGAAATTCAAATGGGATTTTATCGTACGGGTAAACTTTGGGCAATCGAAAATTACGGTGTAACTCCTGATGTTATTTGCTTTGCTAAGTCTTTGACTAACGGTATGAACCCGTTGTCGGGCTTCTGGGCAAAAGAAAAATACATCAACCCGGAGAAGTTTCCCCCTGGATCTGCTCACTCAACATTCTGCTCGAATCCGATAGGAACTCGTGCAGGATATGAAGTTATGAAGATGATTGAGGAAGAAAACTTCGACGTAACAGTTCCAGAAAAAGGAAAATATTTCTTGGATGGCTTGAAGGAAATTCAAAAACGTCATAAATGTATTGGAGAAGTTGGCGGCTTAGGTTTGGCTTTGAGAGCGGAACTTGTTTGTGAAGATGGAATTTCTCCGAACAGAGAATTGTGCGGAAAAGTTCTTGCTGAAGGCTTGAAGGGCGATTTGACCTATAACGGCAAAAAGTGTGGCTTGATTCTTCACAACGGCGGATTTTACAAGAACATTATCACGTTTGTTCCGAACGTTTTCATCACAAAAGAAGAAATCGATATGGCACTTGAACTCTTCGACGTACTCCTCACGAGGTGCGAATAATTGGGTTCAGCTTTCAAATTTATTAACGAAGATAACCCTAAAAAGGCTGTCCTGTTGTTTCATGGTCTTACGGGCAGCCCTTTTGAAATGAAGAAATTTGGAAAATTTTTGTCTGAACACGGCTATGACGTTTATGGTGCTTGTTTGCCAGGACATGGGGAGTTCAAGTCGGATATTTATACGGTTTGCTACGATGATTGGCTAAATTATGCATTCGAGCAGTTTGAAAAACTTTGTGAAGATTATGATGAAGTTTTTCTAGGCGGACTTTGTCTTGGTGCGGTCGTTTCGCTTGCGTTGTGCGAAAAATATAAGGAAAAAGTCAAAGGGGCTATTTTGCTCTCAACGACTTTGTACTTGGACGGCTGGAGATTGCCGTGGTACGCTTGTTTTATGCCTTTTGGACTTCATACGATTTTTAGATATTATTATGAATATCCTGAATGTGAACCTTATGGTGTAAAGAATAAACGGGTTCGAGAAATTGTGAAAAAAGCCTTGGCAAAAACTGACGGAGGAATGGATAATTATCCGATGTGTGCTTTCCATGAACTTTTGGAACTTTCTCATACCGTCCGCCACGATTTACATTCGGTCAATTCCCCACTTTTGATTATTCACTCAAGAGAAGATGATTTGGCAAGCAAAAAAGGTGCGGAAGAGGTCTACAAATCGGTTTCATCAAGAGATAAACAGTTGATTATTTTAGAAGATAGTTATCATATGGTTTTGTATGATAATGAAAAGGATTTCGTTTTTAATAAATCTCTCGAATTTTTGAATCACCGTTCAAATGTGCCGCAAGAACAGGCGGTGAGTGTATGACTACGATTTTTGTAGTGCTTAGCATTTTGGCATTTTTTTCATTTTTCTTCGGAAGATTGTTTTTTTATAATCATGAAAATAGATTTATTCGTGAAAAAAGTATTACGATTTCAGTGATAATTTTGTCGTTTTATTCGGTGTTTTCGATTGTTTGTATGTTTTTTGCATCGATACCTGCAAAGCCGATTTTGGTATTTTGCGGATTTTCTCCGTTTATAATCGGACATTTTGCAACGTATAAAAAACTGACTTATTATAGTATTATGCAACTTCTTGTATTCGTTGCTGGTATTGCGTTTGCACTCGGCGTTGGTCTGAAATAAGAATGTTATTCCGAGCGGAGCGAAGAATCTTAGAAAAATTCATTACTGTCATTCTGCGGTTTGGTAAAAAACGAGGAATCGAGATGATTACTAAATAGATTCTTCGGAATAAATCCCTCAGAATGACGATTTTGATTGAAATCTTGTTGGTTGGGTTTTAACCCAACAAATCACTTCAACAATTATTTTTTGCTAAAGAAGAAGTTTTGGGCAGCCTTGTTATAGTTATCGTTTTCGGGGTGACCAGGGACAAAGCGGTCTTTCATTATGGTAATTGGTAGTGTGTCTCCTGAATATGCTGGAGATGCGTCAGTGCCAGAGTTTTTGAATGCTTTGTTCGGGAATTGTTCACCGTTTATGTCAACCCAAATAACCCCGTAGGTATCTTCTCCGTAGATTTCATTGTTTGCAATGTGTTTATAACTTATGCAATATCTCATACCATCGTTAGTATAGAAGTATTCAATCGGAGTTTGTTCTGATGAGCAAGCGGCCAATGTTGTGTAGTTGAACAAAGATGTTGTGTCTGTTTCAATCGTTAGGTAGGTGACATCTGAATCGGTAATTGATCTGATATTTGTAACAGGCAAGTGTTTTGTTATAATTCTGTTCAAAATTTTATAAACGCTATCCATTTTGTCTGTTGTGCCGATTGAGTATTTTTCTCCGTCATCGACCAAATCATACTTGATAACAGGATTTGAATCTGATTCAGCATTTCCACTTTCGTCTAATGTTTCACCACTTGTTCCATAGTGGATTTTTGCAAATTTATAAGCGTTTCCTGTCGATTTGTCCGACGGGGGGCTGTTGTAGTATGCAGCATAAGCATTATTAAGATTATTTAATGCTCGTTGATAAGCCATTGCAGTATCACGGTCGCCGGTTGATTTGACAACGATACGAGCAGTTAACGAAGTAACAATACCAAGGATAACTAATGTTATCAACACTTCTGCTAAAGTAAAACCGTTTCGCTTCTGCATCTTAAATCTTTCTTCCTTCTGAAAACAGACACAAAAAAAATGTCGAAGATGGGACTTGAACCCATACAGATTGCTCCACACGCCCCTCAAACGTGCGCGTCTACCATTCCGCCACTCCGACATTTGGGTACAACTATATTATGTCACACAAACCGATTAGTCAACACTTTTTTATAAAAATTTGAAAAAATTTTTACAAGATACTCATGTTAATAGTCTGCATGTTGCTCAAACTGCGGAAATAAGGGTTGTCTCCGTTCATTTCAGCCTGTTCGTTTTCCTGTTCGGAAAACATTTTCATCGTATAGTCGAAGAGCCAAGAATAGTAATTGTAATCGTATTGTGATTGGGCATGTTCCATTTGGAATTGGATTTCTTCCATAATGTTGTTGAAATCGTCTTCTTCGTTGCCCGTGCAGTGGAGTTGCAACTGACGCATAATTTCAGACCAAGGAACATTGCCCTCCGGTTCTTTGTCAACGTCTGTTTTTTGACTTTCTGCAATTTTTGCACCAAGTTCGAGTAAACCTTGCGTACGGCGTAAATCTTCCGTGTCCTCGGTTATTGCACGTTCAACTTCTTTGTTGCCCAACGGGTTCATCGGCATTTGACGAGTGCTGAGGTTATAGCCAGCAAAAACTGCATCGTTAAGCGAAACAAAATTTATCGACATAAAAACGCTCCTCTCATCAAATCCCTTACAATATTTAATTACCCTGATTTGTTTTTTTTTATCACATGCTTTTACATTTGTTACAATTTTGCTGAATTTTATTACGAGAGTAAAATAGAGAAATGAATTACATTTGGAGTTTTTTGATATTAATTTCGATTGTTGTCGGTGCAATCAATGGCAAATTGAACGATGTTGTCGCTGCGTTATTGTCAGGGGCGGAAACGTCTGTCAAAATTGCGATTGGTATTTGCGGAGTTATGGTATTTTGGCTTGGAATTATGAAAATCGCTGAAAAATCAGGCATCGTAGAATGGCTCTCGAAAATTTTAACTCCTGTTGCAAACTTTTTATTTCCTGAAGTCAAAGGAAACGACAAAATTATCGGGAATGTTGCGATGAATTTTTCTGCCAATGCTCTTGGGCTTGCAAATGCTGCAACTCCAATGGGTTTGAAGGCAATGGAAGAAATGCAAAAAGTCAATAAAGACAAAAATTCTGCATCAAATTCAATGTGTATGCTTTTGGCAATGAATACCGCAGGATTTCAACTCATTCCTGCGACTGTTATTGCGGTTTTGGTCTCTTGTGGTTCGAAAAATCCCACAGAAATTATAATTCCGACGTTTTTGGTAACCTCTTTTGCTTTCATCGGTGCAATTTTTACCGCAAAAATTATGCAAAGAATTTTCCCTTCTCAAATTGAAAGAGACGGTGAGTGATGGAAAATATTAGGCATTTCCTTGATTTAGCGTCTGTTTACGCACTCCCTGCCATAATTTTTGTAATTTTGCTTTGGGCGTTGGTTAAAAAAGTTCCTGTTTATGAAACTTTCGTCGAGGGGGCAAAAGACGGGGTCAATGTTACTCTCAGAATTGTTCCGTATTTGACGGCGATAGTTGTTGCTGTGGCAATGTTTCGGGCATCTGGTGCACTCGATATGTTATCGAATAGTTTGTCCTCTGTTTTGACGAAAATCAATGTCCCATCTGATATTTTGCCGCTTGCGATAGTTCGCTCATTGTCTGGAAGTGCGGCACTTGGGGTATTTTCGGATATTGCTTCTCAAAATCCGCCCGATTCTTACGTTACTAAATTAGGTGCAATTATGCTCGGCAGTTCGGAAACGACGTTTTATGTCCTTGCTGTTTATTTTGGTGCGGTTGGAATTAAAAAATTCCGCTATGCCTTGTGGACAGGGCTTATTGCAGATGCACTCGGAATTATCGGTGCTATTGTTGTTGCGAATTTGTTCTTTGCATAGTTTAATCTTTTGCGGCAAGTTCGTAGATTTTATTTTTCGGTAAATTTTTCAGTGAGGATAAAATTTTCGAGATGTCTTTTGCCGAAAATCCTTGTTTTTTGAGGGTTTTGATGTCGTTTTTGACTTGTATTTCGTCAAATTCGGTTTCTGTTTCTGCAAAAATCATACCAACGACTTCGCCTTTGAGAATGTTGTTTTCGTAATATTCAGTGATTTGTTCGACCGTGTCTGTTTTTATTTCCTCAAAAACTTTGGTTAATTCTCTTCCGATAGCGATTTGTTTTTGGTCGCCAAAATAGTCTGAAATGTCGGATAGGAGTTCTTTCAGGCGATTTGGTGATTCGTAAAAAATACAATTTATGTTTTTAAATTTTTCAAAAATTTCTTCACGTTTTTGTTTTGTTCGAGGCATAAAGCCGATGAAGGCGAAAAATTCGTCCTCTCTTGGAACGGCGGATAAAAATGCCGTAAGTGCACTTGCCCCGGGTATTGGAACGATTTTGTGACCCATTTTGATGAGTTCTCGTTCGACGACTGACCCAGGGTCGCAGATTGCGGGTGTTCCAGCGTCGGAAACAAGTGCAACCGTGCCATTTTCGCCTAAAATTTCCGAGATTTTTGCACTACGTTCTTTTTCGTTGAATTTGTGACAGTCGAGCAATTTTGCAGAGATGTCGTATTTGTCGAGCAAAATTCTTGTATTTCTTGTGTCCTCACAAGCGATGCAATCGACTGATTTGAGAATTTCTATTGCACGCAGGGTAATGTCTTTAAGATTTCCGAGTGGAACGGCAACTGCGTACAAAATTCCCACTATACACCTCTTTTTGTTCTCGGAGTAGCCGTCAAGGCGTCCTCAAAATTTGTGAAAGTTCTATGCAATCCTGTCAAGGCAAGAATTTGCATAACCTCAGGAGCAGCGTTTTGAATGTATAATTTTTTACCGTTCAAAACCGCTACTCTGTGGATATTTGAAATGTTTTGTATGTCCTGAAGGGCAATTCTGTCGATTGATGAAAAATCGACGTCAATGTCTTCAGTATTTTCAAAATCTATGTCCGAATTAATGTCAATATTCAATCTATTCATTAATATCTTTCCCGAACTTTTGCACAAGATTATTGTGCAACCTCTACCATTGTAATTTCTTTCTTGTTAAATTTCAATTTCTTAACATTTTGACATGAGCATGACCGTTGGAAGCAGTGGGTTTATGCGTTTACTGCTTTCTTTAATTGGTTGTAATCCATGTATTCATCGGGGTTTCTGAACGATGAGGGCACAGTTACTCTGCTCATTTTTGAAGCGATTGCAAAGTTTACAACAGGAGCACCGTGGATTGCAGAGTTGCCTGAAACTTTTGTTCTCGCTCTTAATGTTTTGAGTTCTCTCTTTGCTGCCATTTGTTTTCTGACTGCTTGTTCAAGTTGTGTGTTTCTCAAACTTTCTTGACTTTTGCGGCTGAAGTTGTTCATCATTCTTGCGATACCAAATGAGATTATAAGTGCAAATATTGCAAATGAGCCTAAACCGAAATCTCTTTTTTGGTTGCTCAATGGAATGATGCTTCCGTCTTTTGCGTAAGTCAATTCGAAGTTTGCAACATCTTTTCCGCTCAAATTGATGTATGCGTTTTTGCCGTTTTGCATAACGCTAATTTCAGTCATTGCAGGAAGGTTGTCGCAAATTGTCTTAACGTTTTCTGAAACTGTTGTGTTTTTGAGGTTAAGGACAATTTCGTCTGATGAAATAACGTTCTTTTTAATTTTCGTTTTGTCTGTGTTGAGGACGATTTTTCCTTGGTTGCCGTTGTTTGCAACTTCAACTGAGGAGAGCGTGTTTGCCATAACGCAAGAACCGCCTACAAAAATACAGCCACACAATAATGCTTTTACGAACAGGTCTTTCATCATTCCTTACTCCGTTTGCTTACCTTGCTAATGTATCTTATTTTTTTCTAAATTACATTGACCGAAATATTGAAAAATTTTTATTAATCACAGGGTCAATCTATTCTTTTTTTCAATTAAATATAGGATGACTTTAAATATTTTAATAATAATTTCATTTTTTAAAAAATGTGGTAAAATTCTATTGATAAATTCGGAGTTATTGCCATGCTTGATTTTTTATTTAAAAAACATCCTAAAACTGAAGTCGATCCAATCGGAAAAGAATTGAGTGAAATCCTACAAAAACTCAAAGAAATTTATCGTGGATACGATATTTCAGAAGGTCGAAAGGCATATTTAAGAAGGGTTATCGAGACGTATGGATACCTTCCATATCCTCATATTAAGGCTCTTGAAGAACTCAATGCTGCAGATACTTTGTTTGGGTTGGAAGTTAAATGGCGACTGAATGGTGTTTTTGAAAATGATGATTTTAAAGTCAATAAGGGACAAATTTCTCCTGTTTCAAGGGCTGGAATTACGAACTCCGATTGGATAAAGCGTGAGCAGCACAACATTAAATTAATCAATCTTTCTTCACTTGGAAATGGTAATTATTCGCCTGCTCCTGGGAATTTTGTTGATTGGTTAAAGCAGATTTTAATTTTGCCATCAGGCAATCTTGAGAAAAATATTTTAGGAACGACGATTTACTTAATCCCGTTTCACCCTCGTGACTTTGGCTGTGCATATTTGCCAAGTTCTTCAGGAATTAGTGATGCGGTCAAGGACGACTATTTGACGGCAAAATTAGGTATTTCAGCGGAAGAACAAGTGAAGTTGTTTATCACATTGGCACAACTTGCTGGACACCCTGTGATTTATGATATTTTGCCCCAAACAAGCAGATTTTCGAAAGAAGTTCTTGCAAATCCGTCGATTGTACGTTGGATGGACGTAAATTCGCTCATCTCTTCGATTAACGACGAAATCGATTTTCAGGCTGCAAATTTGATTAAAAAATATGGTCAAGACGATGCGAAAATTATTATGAATGTTGCTAAAAGTATCCTTAAGGCAGGCTCTGACGACATTAGCGAACATTATCGTGAAATGTATGAGGAACTTTCAGAGACTTTAGAACCGAAGAAAAAAATTATTTCTGAAAAAATGACCCAAAAAACAGAGCAGATAAAATTGGTTGACCGTGTAAAATCAATCATTGCGGACGTTGAAGGTGTTCCCAAAGAAATTATTAACGGTGAAGATGACATCAAAAAACAAGGTTCTGACATTGAAAGATTGATAATGGAAGGACTTTGGCCTGTTCCTGGTGGAGCGTGGTGTTCTGCCGGTGTGCCTATTTTCGACAGAATGTCCGAAACAGGCGATTTCCCGATGTTTAAGCACTATGATTATCAGGGTAACGACGTTACGAAGTATGCAAATTTGGATTGCCAATCTCCGTATTACTTTGTTTACCTTGAAAATGGCGATTACAATATGCCCGTGATGAACTATTTTGTAAACAAAGTTCGAAATCTTTGCGGAAAATATCATTTTGACGGAATTCGAGTCGACCATATTGACCACGTCGTGGACGCTTACTCTCAAAAGGGTGACAGACCGATTAGTTATCGTGCACCAAAATACGTTTTGGGCAAAATGAATGAAGCTTTGAAGCAGGATTGTCCTCACTTTGCTTCGCTTGCAGAGTATATGTTAGGCGAAAATAATATCAAGGAATATCACAGAGAAATGCACTTTGACGTTCTTTGGGGAAATGATATTATTGCACAAAATTCAAAAACACCTTATGAAATTATTAATAATAACCACGATTTGAAAACTTATAACAAAGCACCGCTCACGAGAGGTTCGGTTGCCGTTTTGAAAACTTATAACAATCAAGACGGTGAGTTCAGGGAAATTAACCAATATCCTGCTCAATTAGGCGAGGCTGGGGCTTTGTTCAAGTGGTTCAAGTTGCATTTCCTTCCAGGGGGCGAAAAGGCACAACGACCGATTATGTATGTTGACGGCGATGAATCGTTTACTATGGTTGGAACTGAGGCTTGTATCGGGGCGGAAGTTTCTCTTTGCCGTGCAAAAGATTATGGATTTTTTGAAAAATTCGATGCAATCGGAAGGTTTGCTCGTAACAATGATTTTTTGACTGACGGTGAAGCACAAATGATTACCCAAACTGACGGCGGATTTGCGTGTTGGGCTGTTTCAAAATCTTCTTCTAAAGAGACTTTGTTCGTTGCGGCAAACTACCTTGCTCCGACGGAATACGTCTTTGAAAACGGCACTCGCACAATCAGAGAGGGTGCTTCGGTTTATAATTCTTCTGTCGATGTTCCGAAAGAATACACGGCGGCTTACGAGTACGTTTACAATTACGATTCAAAACAATATGAAGAACATAAAATCGAAAACTTCAATAATACCTTCGTTTTCGACAGACTTGAACCTTCAGAATTTAAGTTTTATAAGTTGGTCAAATGATGTATTCTTTGAGAAATAAAATCAATCAACTTTTCATTGTTGGCTATGAGGGCGACGATGTTGGAAAGTGCGAAATTTTCAAAGAACTTGCGAAAAATGGTCTCGGCGGAGCGATATTTTTTACGAAAAATATTTTTTCTGCTGAACAGTTTAAAAAAAATACCGATAAAATCAAGGAAATGTCTTTGATAGCACCGTTTTTGAGCATTGACCAAGAAGGTGGTCGAGTCGAGAGAACTGAAAATATTCATGGCGGTAAAAAATACCTTAGTGCAAAAGATGCTGCGGCGAAAGGGCTTGAGTTTGTTAAGAAACAGACTGAAGAACTTTGCGAGGAGTTGTTGTCGTTTGGGATAAATATGAATTTTGCCCCAGTCCTCGACACGAATACAAACCCGAAAAATCCTATAATTGGCGTGAGGGCTTATGGCGACTGTGCCGAAGAGGTTGTAAAGTTTGCCATTCCTGTTTTAAAAATTCATAAAAAAATGGGGATAATTCCTGTCGGAAAGCACTTCCCTGGACATGGAGATACCGCAACGGATTCGCATTTAGAAATGCCGATTGTGAAACTTTCTAGAGAAGAAATGGCTGAAACTCATTTGAAACCTTTCAAAATTGCTATTGAAAATGGACTGGAAGCGATAATGGTTTCACACGTTTATTATACTTGTTATGACGAAACGCCTTGTCCCGCTTCGCTGTCTAAGAATGTCACGACCAATTTGCTTAAAAATGAACTTTCTTTTAAAGGTCTCGTTTTATCTGATGACATGGTCATGGGAGCAGTCAGTGATAAAAATCCGTCTGAAATATATATTAAGGCTTTGAAGGCAGGAATAAACGTATTTTTGTATCGATTTTCAGATGAAAATTTGCTTTCGATTATCGATTTTATCGAACAAACCGCAAAGAATGATGAAGAAGTGTTTAATAAAATTAATCAATCGTTCGAAAATGTGCTAGAATTGAAACATACATATAAAATTTTATAGAGTATAGTCATGCAGGAGGTATTTATGAAGAAATTATTGGCAACAGCAATGGTCTTGGCAGTAGGTTTGACAGTAAACGCAGGGGTCCTTAACAAAGTTGATAATGCTTTAAACAAGGCTGATACTGCTGTTACGAAATCTTTAAATAATGCTACTAACAAGAAAAATGCCGTTAAAAATGATATTACAGCAAAACAAAAAGCGGCAGCAGACCGAAAGGCTGCACAAGAAAAGAAAATTGCTGATGCAAAAAAAGCACAACAAGCAAAAGTTGCGGCTGAAAAGAAAAAAATCGAAGATGCTAAAAAAGCACAACAAGCAAAAGTAGCGGCTGAAAAGAAAAAAATCGAAGATGCTAAAAAGGCTCAAAAAGCAAAAGCAGAAGCTCAAAAGAAAAAAATTGAAGACGCTAGAAAGGCTCAACAAGCAAAAGTAGCGGCTGAAAAGAAAAAAATCGAAGATGCTAAAAAGGCTCAAAAAGCAAAAGTTGAAGCACAAAAGAAAAAAATTGAAGCTGCTAAAAAAGCACAACAAGATAAATTGAACGCTCAAAAGAAAAAAGCAGAACAACAAAGAGCAGCAAACAAGAAAAAAGTTCAAGAAAAGAAAAATATTTTGAAGGAACTTATGACTTGGTAGTTTGAGTTTTATTCAAGAGGCGGTTTAATAACCGCCTCTTTTATTGAGAAAAAATCTTGTTTGGGTTATAATTTTTTCAAATTTTTAAGAGGTAAATATGGTTGCAGTAGTGGAAGAAAGAAAAGTTGAAGATATAGTAAAAGATACATCGTTGAAACACATCGCAGTGATTATGGACGGAAACAGACGTTGGGCAAAGGAAAAGCACCTTCCGTCTGCAATGGGTCATTCAAAGGGTGTTGAATCTTTGAAAAATATTTTGAAGGCTTGCCATTCTTATGGTGTTGAATATTTGACGGTTTACGCTTTTTCGACAGAAAATTGGAATCGCTCGCAAGAGGAAGTGAATTTCTTGATGACACTGCTCGCAAATACCTTGAAGAACGAACTGGCTGAACTTGATGAAAATGAAGTCAGAATCAAATTTATCGGCGATATTGATGGCTTAAATCCTGATTTGCAAAAGATTTTGAGAAATTCGGAAGAACAAACCAAAAATAATACGGGCGTAAAACTCCAAATTGCTTTCAATTACGGTTCTAGAATGGAAATTACTCGTGCTTGCAAAAATATTGCACAACAAGTTAAAGATGGTCTCATAAATCTAGATGACATAACAGAAAACACTATTAGTGGCAATCTTTTTACGGCGGAAATTCCTGACCCTGATTTGCTCATCAGAACGGGCGGAGAGAAAAGAATTAGCAACTATTTGATGTGGCAATGTGCGTATTCAGAAATTTACGTTACGGATACATATTGGCCGGAATTTGACAAAAACTCGCTTGCTGATGCGATTTTCGAGTATGGAAGAAGAACAAGAAGGTTCGGAAAATAATGATTATTACTGTCGCATCGGGAAATCCACACAAAGTCGAAGAAATGAATGGTATAAACCCATTTAAAAATATAGTTTTGAAAAAAATCGAGGGTGAATTTGACCCGGTTGAGGACGGAAAAACTTTCGAGGAAAACGCCATTATCAAAGCGAAAGCGGCATCTTTGATAGTCAAAGATTTTGCACTTGCTGACGATACTGGACTTTGCGTTGATACACTCAATGGTGCTCCTGGCTTGCATACCGCAAGATACGCTCCGACTCAGGACGAAAAAATCAAGAAACTTCTTGTGGCACTTGACGGTGTGCCTTTTGAAAAAAGAACGGCTCGCTTTATTTGTTGTATGGTTTTGACGGATAAAAATGGGAATGTCGTTCACAAAACGGTTGGTAAGGTTGAAGGATATATTGCGGAAGAAGCAGCAGGTTGCGGCGGTTTCGGCTATGACCCGATTTTTTATGTCCCAAAATATGGAATGACTTTGGCGGAACTTCCTGACGGAGAAAAAAATAAAATTTCTCACAGATTTAATGCACTTCACCCGATGCTTGAATTTGTTTCTGATAATTTGAAATAATTTTCGATTTCTTTTAATAAAAAAACTGCAAGTCTTTAAGGGCTTGCAGTTTGGTTTTTTGATTTATTGTTTTACGCTGAGAATTTTGAAAAATCGCAAATTGCATCAAATTTCGATTTTGCCAAAGTTAAGAGTTTCAAACGGTTATTTTTGACCGCTTCATCTTTGTCCATAACGAGGACTTTGTCGAAGAAGTTGCTGATTTTGTCTGTGCAGTTTGAAAGTTCTTCAGCAATTTTTTCAGGGTTTTGTTTTTCGTTAATTGCATTAACAGCATCAAATAGAGCCTTTTCGCAATCTTCATTGAAGAGGTCTGCTGACGGCATTTCAGCGATTTCTTTGCCCTTGATAATTCTGATAATTCTGCTTGCTGATTCGCTCAGTGCTGCAAAATAATCTTTGCCGATGATGTTCAAAAGTGCGTTAACTCTTGCTATAAAGCCTTTCAAATCAGCAAGGACGTCAGTATTTGCGATGCAAGCATCCATAATATCGTTTTTGTAAGTATCAGAGAGCAAGATTGTCAATCTTTGAACGAAGAAGTCGTAAATCTTGTCAAAGAGTGCTTTTTCGTCCTCAACCTTTACAGGAAGAAGTTCGATTGCCTTTTTGATTAAATCTGTCAAATTAATGTTTAAATCTGAATTGAGGATTGTTTTCAAAACACCCAAAGCCGCACGTCGAACACCTAACGGGTCTTGTGAACCGCTGATTTTTGCACCGCTTGCAAAGATTACAACGACGGTGTCGACTTTGTCTGCAATTCCTACCAATTTACCTTCGATACCTTTTGCAAGTTCGCTTGTAGCGTTGAGTGGGAAGTAGTGTTCCTTGATACCTTCTGCAACTTCAGGTTTTTCACCGCAATGTTTTGCATAATCGCAACCGATAAAACCTTGAAGTTCTGTAAATTCGAAAACTAATTGAGTTGCCAAATCAGCCTTACAAAGTTTTGCGGTTCTTGTAACCGTGTCAACAGGGGCATTTGTTTCTTTCGCAAGTTTTTCCGAAAGTTCAACAACTCTCATTGTTTTGTCATAAATCGACCCCATGCCTTTTTGGAAAGTCATGTCTTTGAGGTTTTCAAGGTATGCTTCGAGCGGTTTTTTTGTATCTTCGTCGAAGAAGAACACCCCATCCTCAAGTCTTGCTACGACTACTCTTTCGTTACCTGCTTTGATGTTGTCGAAACCGTCATTTCCAACAAAGTTTGCCATTGTGATGAACTTGTTCAAAAGTTTTCCGTCCTTGTAAAGAGGGAAATATCTTTGGTGAACAGCCATTACGGTAACTGTAACTTTGTCAGGGACTTTGAGATATTTTTCATCAAAATCGCAAATAACAGGAACAGGCCATTCCGTGAGGTAAGTTACTTCTTCGAGTAAATCTTTGTCAAATACGATTTCCGCACCGATTGATTTTGCTGCTTCTGTCGCTGACTTAACGATTTCAGCCTTTCTCTTTTCAGCATCTGCAATGACTTTTGCCTTATATAATTCTTGTTCGTAATTGTCGATATCAACTTCGACAGACATGTTTGCAAATCTGTGACCACGGGAAATTCTGCCGGATGTCACATCTAAGAATGAAATTTTTGCCTCTTCGTTGTTGAATAATGAAACAAGCCAACGGATAGGACGTTGGAATTTCACGTCGAAATCAGCCCAACGCATAAAGTGTGAGCCATTCAAAGAGGAAATAATTTTAGAAACATTTTCTTCTAAAAGTTCTTTTGTCGATTTACCTTTTTCTTCTGTCTTTGCCCAAACGTAGTTGTCTTGAACGTACAGAGTAGAGGGATCAACGCTGTTTTTCTTTGCGAATCCTTGTGCTGCTGGGGTCAAGTTGCCGTCTTTGTATGCAATATTTGCAGCAGGGCCTTTGATTGTCTTTACAACATCTTCTTTTTTGTCGGGCAAACCTTCGATGAGAACTGTCAATCTTCTTGGTGTTGCGTATGTTTTAATATTGGAAAAAGTAATTTCGTTGTCTTTAGCGAATTTTTCAAACCCTGCAACGAGTTGTTTTGTTGCATCAGGTATAAACTTGTAGGGTAATTCTTCCGTACCGATTTCCAATAAATATTTATTCATTTTAAGCCTCATAGTTTTGTGTTTTGATGTAATTATAGCAGAAAAACAGGACTATCAATAAAAATTTTTTAGGAAAGAGGATTTTTGAAGGAATTTGATTTAGTGGTGGATTTTGTCGGAATATGCGAGGATTGTAGGGGATTTGAGGGATTTTTTTGTGGTGGATTTTAGAAAAATTTTTTGGAAGAAAAATAAAATTAAAAAAATAGTTGCAAAAAAAATTTTTTTGTTTTATTATTTTGACACAGGCAAAAGGGATCGTAGCTCAGTCTGGTTAGAGTGTCTGCCTGTCACGCAGAAGGTCGCGAGTTCGAG